>Ga0210402_10000130_pt1 | contig 83397 bp, 79 predicted proteins | sample IncBWC7MmetaG_FD_161055 | JGI IMG/M metagenome (GOLD analysis project Ga0210402, IMG submission 161055) | Forest soil microbial communities from Barre Woods Harvard Forest LTER site, Petersham, Massachusetts, United States - Inc-BW-C-7-M | ecosystem: Environmental > Terrestrial > Soil >...
GCGGAACTTGGCAACCCGAGACCGCGCAACCGCGAGACCGCGCTACCCCGGAATAACCCACGAAACCATCAGCTTTCATCATCCGTTCAGGAGATCGAGTTAATGTCAACTACGCAGGCAGTACGAGAGATTACGGATCAGGACTTCGAGCAGCTCGTCAACGCGGGCCAGCCCGTGTTTGTCGACTTCTGGGCGCCGTGGTGCGGACCGTGCCGCATCATCGGGCCGATCGTGGAGGAGCTGGCGCCGTCGTATGAGGGGAAGGCGGTCATCACGAAGATGAACGTCGACGAGAATCAGATGGTCCCGCAGCAGTTTGGCGTGACGTCCATTCCGACCCTGATGATTTTCAAGAACGGCAAGCTGGTCGACCGCGCCATCGGGGCCATGCCCAAGCCGATGCTACAGAGTTTCATCGATAGGAACATCTGACCGCGCCCTGCGCGCAGATACGAAAACGGCCGGCTAAGACGCCGGCCGTTTTCATATCTGCGCAACGCGCGTTGTCTGCGGCTTCGCCGCGTTGTCGGTTGTCTGCGCTATCGCGCGTTGGTAGTGATGCGAGGCTGGGACGCAAGTTCCGTTACCATCTCTGCCAACGCGCGATAGCGCAGACAACGCGGCGTAGCCGCAGTAACCATGCTCTCCGACCTCGATCGACTCATGCGCGAGCGCGGGCTCGACGCGCTACTCGTGCCGATGCACGAGGCGCTGCATCCCTCCTTTCGATGGATCACGCGCGGCGCGAAGGTCACGCGCGGCTATGCGGTCAAGCTGGCCGGGCGCGATCCGATTCTCGTCTCCTATCCGATGGAGCGCGATGAGGCGGCGGCCACCGGGCTGGCCACCAGACTCATTCACGACTTCGGCTACGACCACATCTTCAAGTCGGCACCCAACACGATCGCCGGCTATGCCGAGTTCTTCGACGTCGTCCTGCGCGAACTTGGTCGGTCGTCCGAGGAGAGCGGGTCTCGCGGTCTTGCGGTCCCGGGGTCTCGCGGTGAACCACTTCGCGACCACGCAACCGCGCAACCGCGCAACCCCGCGATCGCCATCGTCGGCAGTCTCCCCTTCCCCCTCTACCTCGGTATCGCCGAGGGGTTGGAAGCGCGCGGGTGGCGCGTGTGGCGAGGGGCCGATGACCTCGTCCAGCTCGCCCGCAAACGGAAAGAGCCGTGGGAGATCGCGGCCGTCCGTTCCGTCGGGGAACGGACCGAGCAGGTGGTCGACCGCGTTCGCGAGGTGCTTCGCGGTGCGGCCATCTCGGGCGATCACCTCATTCATGACAATCGCCCGCTGACCCTCGGCGATCTGAAGCGGCTGGTGTCGAGCGAGATTTCGCGCCTGGGCATGCTGGAGGATCACGACACCATCCTCTCGCAGGGACGCGACGCCGGTATCCCTCATTCGCGCGGTGATACCGCTGCCGTGGTGCGCCCGTCGGTGCCGATCGTCCTCGATATCTTTCCGGCCGACCGGGAGAGCGGCTATTTCTTCGACCTGACGCGCACCTTCTGCGTCGGCCCGATCCCCGACGAGCTCGGACGGTTGCATGCCGATGTGCTGGAAGCGTTCGAGCTCGCGCGCCGCGAGATGCACGCCGGAACGCTGGCGTCGTCGTATCAACACCTGGTCTGTGACTTTTTCGAGCAGCGCGGCTACGCCACCACCCGCTCGAATCCCGCCACGCTCGAAGGCTACGTCCACTCCCTCGGCCACGGCGTCGGCCTCGACGTGCACGAGAAGCCATTCTTCGGCCTGGCCTCGACAAACCTCGATGAGATCGAGCCCGGCGACATCGTCACCATCGAGCCCGGCCTCTACTTCCCCGACCGTGAGCTGGGCGTCCGCATCGAAGACACGCTGGTGGTGAACGATGAGGGAAGGGTGGAGACGTTGTGCCGGAGCGAGCGGGGATTGCGGCCATAACTAGATAGATAGGGAGACCGATGTGGCACAGAACAGACACTCTTGTCTGTGCCGGCTCTCGGCACGACTCGGATCGCAAGCCCGCAACGGCGGTCGGCTTCGGCCGGGGCACAGACAAGAGTGTCTGTGCCACATCGGCTCCCGTTTGCGGCGGGCATTCAGCCTCAGTCTTTCTCCATCCAGGGGGTCGTTCGGATCTCTTGAACCCGGCCGTCGATGAAGGTAATGGTTGAGTCGAGCCGGCGTCCGTAGTCGGTCACGTAGCTCCAGAACTCGACGACCTTGCCGTCGAAGCGTGCTCTCACTTCGCGCTTTTCGGGATCCTTCTGCATGATCGCTCGCACCTCGGCGAGCGTCTGACCGACCCGAACCTCGTTGATCTGCCGGCGGTTTGTCTCGGCGCGATTCCACATCACGCTTGGGACGAAGACACAGCCGGAAGCGGCTCCGAGCAGAAGACAGATGAGGAGTCGTCGGGTCAGAAGTCGCTCCTTTGCCGGGTCAATGTTTGAAAAAGTCGTCATGAACTGACCCGCCCCGCGGAGGACGTTTTCTTGATTCCCGAGGCTGCGTCCCACTTTTCGCGTCCAGGTGTTTGTGGCAGCGCCGTTGCTGAACTCTACTCCGTGTAGACCCACACGAACCGACGACAGATGTCGTTTGGAGGACGCTATTCATGCGCAAATTTGCCGGTCCCCTTCTTTTCGTTCTGTCGTTTCTTTCGCTTCCGTCGCCGATTCTCGCACAGTGCGGTGTGGAGCGCTGGTCAGTCAAGACCGGTACCGACGCCGACGTCGCGTTGGTCAATCTCTCCTCGTCGACTTCCCAAACGATCGTGACGATGCGAGGCTGGACGGCACCCAGCCCGATCCCGGCGAACAACCGCGTCAGCCCCTTCGAGACGACGCAGTGGGTTCTCAACGCCACGCTGACCCAGTACAAGCTCGAGAGTGATTCGGACTACCACCTCGTCCTTTCCGATGCCTCCGGCAACACCATGATCGCGGAGATCCCCAGTCCGAGTTGCGTCGGCGGGGGCAGTCCCTTCGGGCCGGGCATCACAACCGCCCGGAACCAGTTCGACGCCCGATTCACGGCCACCTCGAGCTTTCAGACGGCCAACATCCCGGTTCAGATCCGAGGCGTGGGAATGTTCGACTTCCTCCACGGCCAGACCGGCGTGGCACCGAACGGAATCGAGATTCATCCGGTGCTGAACATCGTCTTCAACCCGAGCGCGGCCGATTTCACGATCGCCGCGGCTCCCAGCGCCCTCAGTGTGGTTCAGGGGACCTCGTCGACTTCGACGATTTCGACCTCGATCTCCGGCTCCTTCAACTCGGCCGTCTCTCTCTCGGCGTCGGGTCTGCCGACGGGTGCCAGCGCATCGTTCAGTCCGAGCTCGATCGCCGCTCCAGGATCGGGGAGCTCTACCGCAACAATCACGACCAGCGCGTCGACTCCGGTGGGGACATACACGGTGACGGTCACCGGGTCAGGGGGCGGCACAACCCACACGGCAACCATCACGCTGACGGTTACCGCGGCGTCAATTCCTGATTTCACGATCTCCGATTCGCCGCCTTCGCTCTCTGTCGTCCAAGGAGCGTCAGGATCGTCGACGGTCACGACCGCGGTCTCCGGTGGGTTCAATGCAGCGGTTGCGCTGACCGCCAGCGGTCTCCCGACTGGCGCTACGGCGACGTTCAGTCCAGCCTCGATCGCGGCGCCCGGCTCCGGAAGCTCGACGGCAACAATCGCCACGAGCGCCTCGACACCGGCTGGCAGCAATACGGTGACCATCACCGGCACGGGCGGTGGCAAGACCCACACGACAACCATTACGCTGACGGTTACGGCCGCGTCTACTCCTGATTTCACGATCTCCGATGCGCCACCTTCGCTCTCGGTCGTGCAGGGAGCGTCAGGATCTTCGACGGTCACGACCGCGGTCTCCGGTGGGTTCAATGCCGCGGTTGCGCTGACCGCCAGCGGTCTCCCGACGGGCGCGACGGCGACGTTCAGTCCAACCTCGATCGCGGCGCCCGGCTCCGGAAGCTCGACGGCAACCATCGCCACGAGCGCCTCGACGCCGGCCGGCAGCTACACGGTGACGATTACCGGTACAGGCGGCGGCAAGACCCACGCGACGTCTCTGGCGCTGACCGTCACGACATCCGGCGGCGGTGGAACGGAGGCCATCGTCGATGGCGGGTTCGAGTCGGCGACCGTAACCGGCAACTCCGCTCCCGGCTGGACCGGTACGACGAACATCAGCGGCGACAGCACGATCGCCTTCCACGGCGCCAATCCCCACGGCGGAACGAACTATGGAGCTCTGGGAGCGAGCAACAACGAGATCGACACGTTGACGCAGACACTCTCGATTCCATCGAACGCCACGGCGGCTTCGCTGACGTTCTGGGCGAACGTGGTGACGTCGGAAACGGCGAATACCGGCCCATACGACTTCTGCTACGTCGAGATTCACAATTCCTCGGGCACTCTGCTGGCCACACCTCTGACGCTCGACAACAACAGTTCGTCCCTTTCGAACAACACCGCGGGAACGTACTTCCAACCGGCGGCGGTCGACCTCACCTCCTACAAGGGGCAGACCATCCAACTGGTCTTCCACGCCACCACGGATTTCACGCTTCCCACCACCTTCCGCATCGACGACGTCTCCGTGGCGCTGACCACCGGCGGAGGAGACACGACACCGCCCACGACCTCGGTGACCGCGCCGGCCAATGGGGCAACCGTCTCTTCGACGGTGAGCGTGACGGCCACGGCGTCGGATAATATTGGCGTCACAAAGATGGAAATCTACATCGACGGAACGCTCCAGACCTCGAACACGAATGCGACGTCGCTGACGTTCTCGTGGAATACCACCACGTTCGCCAACGGATCGCACACCATCGTGTCGAAGGCCTATGACGCCGCCGGCAACGTGGGGACATCCGCGACGATCACGGTGACCGTCACCAACGCCGGGAGCCAGCAACTCCTAGGCAACCCCGGATTCGAGACCGGCACCGCCACGCCGTGGGTGGCGGCATCGGGAGTCGTCACCAGTTCGACCTCCGAGGCGGCGCACACCGGGACGTGGAAAGCGTGGATGGACGGGTACGGAACCACCCACACGGACACCCTCTATCAACAGGTGGCGATCCCGTCGACCATCACCACGGCAACGCTCACCTTCTGGCTGCACATCGACACCGCGGAGACCTCGACAACGACGGCCTTCGATACGCTCAACGTGCAGGTCCGCAACTCGTCGGGAACGGTGCTGGCGACGCTGGCAACGTATTCGAACCTCAACGCCACCACAGGCTACGTTCAGAAGACATTCGACCTCTCCGCTTACAAAGGGCAGACGGTGCAGATCTACCTGGTCGGTGTCGAAGACAGCACGCTTCAGACGTCCTTCGTCGTCGATGATTTCGCGCTCAACGTTCAATAGGCAGCAATAGGCAGCAATAGGCAGCAGTAAACAGGGGAGATGAAGATGAAGAGATCACTTGCCGCATTCGCCCTAATGCTCCTGGTGACCCCGCTCATGGCGGCGAAGGATGAGCCCAACCGCGCCGCCCGTGTGCTGGCCGAGACCCCCGGTCTGGTCACGCTTCCGGACGACGACGGCGGCCGGGTCGAGGTGTTCCGCCACGGCAGTGCCGCCCGCCAACTGACCTTTCACGGCGGAGCGGTGGTCAAAGAGCCGGTCGTCGTGATGATCTTCCTGGGCGATTGGAGTGCTCCTTCAGCCGCCAGACGCAAAGTCGAACTGCAGCGGCAGGTCGGGCAGATCAGCACATCGGAATCGTTCCAGACGGCGTCGGTCTACGGAGTGCGGACGACCGGACTTCTGCTCAGCAGCCGCGACATCGCCGCCGCGGGTACGCTGAACGACCTCCGCATTCAAGCGAAGATCGACGCCGGGATGACGGATGGGTCACTTCCGATGCGCGACGAGAACGCGATCCATCTCATCTTCCTCGCGCCGGCGCTGCAATCGATTCTCTCCTCGAGCGCCGCCGGACGTGACTATCATTCCTATCATTCCCACGTGCAGCTTCAGGACGTGAATGTTCGTTACGTGGTGGTTCCCTATGACCACGACCTCGGACGCATGGCCGAAGCGGCCAGGGCAAGCTTCCTGCGCGCGGTCGTGAATCCGGATGGAGACGGCTGGTATTGACGGTGCGGCTTTCGCCGCGTTATCGGTTGTCGGTTATCGGTTGTCTGGAAACGGCAACGCGTTGCGATCAACCGACAACCGACAACCGATAACGCGCGCGAAGCGCTCCTATTTGTACTTCTTCATCGCCTTCGCCAGCGTTGATCCTTTGAGGAATGCTTCCTTCCGATAGCCCACGGTCTCGTCGTACGTGTAAACCGTTACGCCGGCGGGCTCCTCGAGGAAGAAGTGGGTGCTGACGGCGGCGGCGCGGAAGGTCACCTGCTGCTTGCCTGCCTTCGACAGGTTGCTCAGGTAGATGGCCATCGGATGGGGGACCGTGGCGGGAGCGATCGTCTTCGGCGGCGGGGCGGCCGAGGCGGTAACGGCTGCGAGAAGAGTGACGGAAAGCAGGCGCAAAAGCATGAAGTAATTGTAAGCTTGCTGCAGATGTTTCTGACCGACGGTCCAGACGCCGCCGAACAGACGTATGTTTTCGCCCACGGAGCCGGTGGGGCGATGGATACGCCGTTCATGAACACGGTCGCGCGCGAGCTCGGCGAGCGCGGGATTCGGGTGGTCCGATTCGAGTTTCCGTATATGGCGGCACGGCGGACGGGCGGAAAACGCGGCGCGCCCGACCGGGAGCCGGTGCTGCTAAACACCTGGCGTGACGTTGTTGCGAAACTCGGCGGCGGGGAGCGGCTCTTCATCGGAGGCAAATCGATGGGCGGCCGGATGGCCACGCTCGTCGCCGACGAATTGCATGTCCGCGGCGTAGTCTGCTTCGGGTATCCATTCCATCCGCCCGGCCAGGCGGCCAAGGTACGCACGGCTCATCTCGAGAAACTGGCCACGCCGATGCTGGTTCTGCAGGGAGAGCGCGATCCGTTCGGAACGCGCGACGACGTTGCCGGCTACCGGCTCTCACCCCGCATCGGGATCGAATGGATCGCTGACGGTGATCACTCGCTGAAGCCGCGGGCGAAGTCGGGAACCACGGAGCGCCAGAACCTCATCCACGCCATCGACGTCTCTGCCGCCTTTATGGCCGCAGTCTTGCTGGATAAGGACTGATATGCGGCCAATAGCACTGATTGTAGAAGATGACGCCGTCACGCGCACCCTGCTCGCACAGTTGCTCGAGTCCCTCGATTGCGATGTCGATCTGGCCGACGATGGGGAGGAAGCGCTGGCGCGGCTTCTCGGTCACCACTACGACGTGGTCGTTCTCGACATCATCCTGCCGAAGATCAGCGGGATCGAGGTGATGGAGTCGCTGCGGCGCGAGCGGCCTAACATGCTCGGCTGCATCATCGTGGTCACCGGTCTGGATATCCGCGAGATCCGCTCTCTCTTTCCGGCCGTGCACGACACGCTGCCGAAGCCGGTGCTGCCGCGCCGCCTTCGCCAGGCGGTGCGCTCGTGCCTCAGCAGGCCGCGCGGCGGCGACGCCGCGGCCGTTGACGAACGAATCACACCCCGTTGAGCGGCTGCTCACGTCCCAGCCCCCAAACCACAAAGTCTTATTCGGATTTCACATCCGGGCGACGGCTGGCTGATGTCGCGTCTCTACACTGACTCGGACTGGGACATACAGGACGCAACCTCCTCCGGAAGCGTGTTGTATGAGAGAGAGAAGCAAGCAGGCGGTTGGAAGCGTGTCGCTTCCAACCGCCTGTTGTTTTTTATGGGCCGGCACGGGCGATGTGGCACAGACACTCTTGTCTGTGCCGGCTCTGCAGGATTGAGATCGCAAGCCCGCAACGCCGTCAGCTTCGGCCGGGCACAGACAAGAGTGTCTGTCTGTGCCACATTAGAGATCCAGCAGGAAGCTGTCCGGGCCGGCGCTGGCGTCGTACTCTGCCTGCAGGTCGGTCTTGTGCTTCCACTCGATCTCGGCCAGCTCCATGAAGAGCGCGCCGAGTCGCGTGTCGGGGACGCGCTCGGCCATGAAGCGGTAATAGCTCTCCGAGTCGCGCTCGCGCTCGAGGGCTTGTTTCAGGGCATGGCTGAGGTCGAGATCGACCAGGTCGGGAGCCAGATCGATGACCACCGGCAACGGCTCGGGAGGGATGTGGCCGATTTCCTCGCGATACTTGCGCTCCATCTTCGCGCGATGGACCAACTCACCGTCGGCAAGCTGGAGCAGGCGTTTGCTGACCTCGGCGCTGCCGGCGCGCTCGGACAACTTCTGATAATAGACACGCGTCTCGACTTCGGATTGAATCGCCTTGCGCAGGACCTCTTCGACCGTCGTCTCGAGTGGCTTCATCGGTCGCGCTATTGCGTGTCTCCACCGCGGAACACTTCGGGATTCGGCGGAGCATCGTCCGCGAACGGCGCGCTGCGAAGTTGCTGGCCGATGCCAGTGCCGCCGGCTGTGCCGTGCTTGTCGATCGCGCCGTAGTACGGCCGCCAGCCCATCGGACCGACAGGGAAGTTCGGCGGGACGACGAGGTCGCGCAGGCCGACGACCGAGCGCGCCCGCGTGTCGATGGCCATCTCGTAGTCGCGCGTCATGTAGATGGCGTCCTCGGGGCAGGCATCGACGCAGTATCCGCAGAAGACGCAGCGGAGCAGGTCGATCTCGTAGCGCACCGGAAACTTCTCCCGCGTCCTCTCATCCTCGCCGGCCTGGATGGTGATGCATTCGGCCGGGCAGGCGGTCGAGCACATGTAGCAGGCCACGCATCGGGTGGTGCCGTCTTCGCGCGAGGTGAGGATATGCCGTCCGCGGAAGCGCTCGGAGTAGACGCGCTTGACCTCGGGGTACGAGATCGTCGGTAGTTCTTTGAGATTGAACAGATTGTGCAGGAGGTGGCGGATCGTCACCAGCATCCCGCCGATGACGGCCGGGAGATACAGGCGGTCCAGCACCGTGAGCGGCGTCCGCTCCACTTTCACGACTCCGGGTCTTACGCGTGTCAGGTGCATCGGTTAGTGGTCCAACTCTCCGGCGATAATGTTGAGCGACCCCAGGGCCGCGATGGCGTCGGGGATCGTCTGTCCCATGATCATGTCAGGGAAGGCCGAGTAAATCTGGAAGCAGGGCGGACGGCAGCGGACGCGGTACGGATTCTTGGTGCCGTCGGAGACGACGTAGAAGCCGAGCTCCCCGTTGCCCCCTTCGACCTGGAAGTACGTCTCGCCGACCGGCGGCTGGATGCCGTGCATGATCAGTTTGAAGTGGTAGATGAGCGACTCCATCTCGTTGTAGACCTTCTCCTTCGGCGGCAGCGCGACGTAGGGATTGTCGACGATGACCGGTCCCTCGGGCAGGCCGCGCTCGATGGCCTGCTGCAGGATGCGCAGCGACTGCCGCATCTCTTCCATCCGCACCAGGAAGCGGGCGTAGGTGTCGCCGCCCTCGGCGATGGGCACGTCGAAGTCGTAAGTCTCGTATCCGAGGTACGGGGTGGCCTTGCGGACGTCGAAAGGAACGCCGCAGGCGCGCAGACAGGGACCGGTGAAGCCGTAGTTGATGGCCTCCTCGGCGCTGATCGGCGCCACCCCGACCACGCGGTCGAGGAAGATCTTATTGCGGTCGACCAGCTTCTCCACGTCGTTGATGAACTTCGGCATCATGTCGACGAGGCGCTGCGATTTCTGCAGAAAATCGGGAGGAACGTCGACGGCCAGTCCTCCGATGCGCGTATAGCTCGGCAGCAGGCGCGCCCCGCAGCACGCTTCGATGAGACCGTAGATCTCCTCGCGCGGCTGGAAGAGGTACCAGAAATTCGTCAGCGCCCCCATGTCGACCAGGTTCGTGCCGATGCAGACGAGATGATCGGCGATGCGCATGAACTCCGAGAGCATCAGCCGGACGTGTTGCGCCCGTGCCGGAACCTCGATGCCGAGGAGCTTCTCCACGGCCATGCAGTAGCCGACGTTGTTGATGATCGCCGAGCAATAGTTCAGACGATCGGTGTACGGGATCACCTGCTGGTACGTGTGCGTCTCCGACATCTTCTCGAAGCAGCGGTGCAGGTATCCGATCTCCTGATCGGCTCCGATGATGGTCTCGCCGTCAAGGGTGACCACGATGCGTAGAGTTCCGTGCGTGGCCGGGTGGGACGGTCCGAGGTTCAGGGTGACCCGCTCGTAATCGGTGTCGACGTTCTCGAAGCGCGGATCGATCTTCGGAATGATCTTGGCCACATCGTTCTCGGTGAGGATCCAGCGCTGGGCGGGATCGTAGTCCTTTCGCAGCGGGTGGCCCTGAAACGCTTCGTGCGTGAGGATGCGGCGAAGGTTCGGGTGACCGTCGAAGACGACGCCGTACATATCGAACACTTCCCGCTCGTACCAGTTCAGGCCCTTGAACACGGGCGTGCCGGTCTCGATCGATTCGCCGTCGGCCACGCGAACCTTGAGACGGATGCGCTCGTTGTTCTTCAGCGAGTAGAGCTGGTAGATGACGTCGAAGCGGCCGGGGGATGGTTGTCGGTTATCGGTTGGCGGTTGTCGGTTGCCCTCGCGTCCGGGATAGTCGACGGCGAAGAGATCGAGGGGCATCATGAAGGCGAGCTCTTCGCTCTCCTTCAGCGCCCGCAACACATCGACGATCTGTTCCTTGTCGACGACGAACGACGGCATGTCCTGGCCGAGCTCGGGCGTCATGCCCGGATGCTGCAGCGCCGCGGCGATGACTTCGCCGCGGGCGTCGGCGATCTCGGCCCCGACGGGAACGTACGGATTCCGATTGGTCGGCGCCGGGCCGGTGTAGGGGATGGCGGAGAATTTGGTGAGGGTGCTCATGATTGAGGTTGCAGGGTTGCTTGGTTGCTCGGTTGCTCAGTAACCGGGTTCAGCAACCCAGCAACCCTGCAACTCAGTAACCGGTTCACCGACGGACCTCCCCCCGCTGAATCTTCTCTTTCAACTTCAGGATCGAGTACATCAATCCGTCCGGGGTCGGGGGACAGCCAGGGACCCACATGTCGACGGGGATGATCTCGTCGATTCCCTGGACGACGTGGTAAGCGCGATAGAAGCCGCCGGAGGTGGCACAGGCGCCCATGGCGATGACGTAGCGCGGCTCGGGCATCTGTTCGTAGATCTTCTTGAGGACCGGCGCCATCTTGTCGACGATCGTGCCGGCCACGATCATGAGGTCGGCCTGCCTCGGCGAGAACCTGACGACCTCGGCGCCGAAGCGGGCGATGTCGTAGTGCGACGAGACCATCGACATGAACTCGATGGCACAGCAGGCGGTGCCGAAGGGGAGCGGCCAGAGCGAATTGCCGCGGGCCCAGTTGACCATGGTGTCGACGGTCGTCGTCAGATACGTTCCGCCGGCGAGGTCTTCGATCTCCCGATCCGATTCACCGGGAAGAGTGATAAGCCCTTTTTCGGCGCCCTCGCCGGGAGGGCCGCCTCGTTTGCGCTGGATGATGGAGCCGGAACTGTCGTAAGGAAGGTTCGCCATAAGCGGGCCGCGATGTTATGGGTTTGAGAAACTTTTCACAAGACGGGGTCTCGAGGTCGCGAGGTTGCGCGGTCTCGCGGTTGGGTTGCTGGGTTGCTGAGTTGCTGGGTCGTTGAGTCGCTGAGTTGCTCATGTACTCAGCAACCCAGCAACCCAGCAACCCAGCAACCAAGCAACCGAGCAACCAACCCTGCAACCTTCAAGCCCCGCGAGACCCCGCAACCGCGATACCGCGTAACCGCATCTCGATCATCTCCGCTACCCGTTCCGCCCGCCATTGCTCCGCAACTTCGCGGCCGCGGGCGCGCAGGCGATTGCGAAGATCGGCGTCACTCAGCAATTCGATCAACTTCTCCCCCAGCTCGACCGCATTCTCCTGCGGCGCGAAGAGGGCATAGTCGCGCCTGTCATCAAACGACTGGTAGGACGGAATCGCGGTCATGATCACCGGAATCCCCGACGCCATGGCTTCGGCGGCGGGCAGGCCGAAACCTTCCTCTCGGTGATTCGGCGCGATGAGGACGTCGCATGAGTGCACGAGCCGCGTCATCTCGCGCGTGTTCAGCGCGACGTGAAACTCCTGAATCGTATCCAATGGCTCCTCGCGCGACGGCGCCCAGGGCGACACGCGGATGAGATCGAAGCGCTGGTGAAACCACCGTGCATGCGCCGCGGCGCCGTAACCATCGGCGATGCCTTTGAGATCGACCTGCGATTCGCCGCAGAGCAGGACGCGCATCGGCTCATTCTCCGGCGGCGTACGCGGGCGAAAGAAATCGTCGTCGACGATCTGGCCGACGTAGCGAACGTCGTCGGTGAACTGCCGGCAGATCTCGATCAACTGTCTTGCCACGACCAGCTTCGGAATCGGCAGGCGGTACGCGGCATCGATCTCCGCCCGAATGGGCTGATAGGCGTTGAAAGACCCTTCGTACCCCTGGCAGAGATGCAGCGCCTTCTCCGGCGCGATGGCCCAGGCGGGGGAGAGCGTCGTCCAGAAGGTGGCGATGACGAAGTCGTCGCCGCGGGCATCGTAGGTGTTGAAGTCATCGACGTAGACCCACTCCGCGCGCGAGGTGCGCCACGTCAACGGCAGCCCTTTCGTGACGATGCGGACGTGATGGCCGCGCTCGATCAGCGCGTCGGCCTGCGCCAGCATGACGCGGGTTCCGCCCGAGAGGGCGGTGTCTTCCATCAGATAGGCGATGCGGAGGGACTCTGTCATGGATCGTTGCGGGCGACGACGTAGTAACCGGCGGGGATCAGATCTTCTTTCGAATGCGGCATGCGCGCGGCGGCCAGGGCGGCCAGCAACTCCTCGCGCCCGCGCGTGACCACGGTCTCCTGCGGCGCGATCTCGGCCACCGTCCAGCCGGCGATGGAGAGCATCTCTTCGATCGTCCGCTTCGTGAAGAAGCGCAGATGTCCGACGCAGGTGAGGCCCATGTAGACGTAATCGAAGCGGCCGCGGATCAGATCGCTGACCACCGAGGCATTGGCGACGTTGGGGATGCTCAGAAGCAAGTGTCCTCCCGGCGCACAGACCTTTCGCAGGTCGGCCAGGAACGACCAGGGCTCGTCGATGTGCTCGACGATGTCACCGCCGATGATCCAGTCGAATTTCTCCCGGATGAGGGCCACGATCTCTCTCGCGTCGCCGCAATAGACGTCATCGATCCGCTTCTTGGCCACGGCCGCCGCGCGCGGATCGATCTCGATGCCGACGACGCGGCACTTCTGCCGTGCTTTCAGGGCAGCACCGAGAGGAGCTTCGCCGCAGCCGAACTCGAGGATCGACTTGGCGTCGGGAGAGATGCGCGCCAGAAGGTCGGTGCGCGTCTGTCCGCGCAACGAGCTCCAGCGATGGACGTAGTCGGCGGGGGAGATCACGACTTCGCGGCCGGCCAGGGCATGTTTCGGCGGATCGTCGATTCCCTCGAGGAATGTGGTGCGGCAGAGGTATACGCCGGGATCCGACCCATCCCACTTGACCACCTCGCCGTCCGCTCCCTGGCTCTGCATCTCGCCGGTCATCTGCTGCAGTTCGCGCAGCGTGAGATAGGGAGCAAGCGGCGTGCGGCGCTGACCGCTGTTCTCGGCCTCATTGCTGACCGGCAGGGCCGCCACCACGCTGCTGGTGTGGACGAGAAGCTCCCGCAGCCGCGTGACCAGTTTGGCGGGGGGGAGGAGGAGCGGGTCGGTGACCACGAGAACGTGGTCGCTGTCGAGCGTCGCCGCGGCGAGCGAGGCCGGCTCTTCGACGTCATAGATCACGAATTCGTCCGCACCGCCCCCACGCAGCAGCGTCTGGCTCTGCCAGCTTGCGTAGCGTTCCTCGATCGCCGGATGATCGAAGCGCGGAAAGAGGACGGCGGGCGACATGGGGCGACATCTTAATCTGCGTCCTCTGCGGATGAAGGCTTTCTCCACCGGTCGGAGCGCCGGCTGGCTCGCCGGAAGCCTGCCGTGTTGTCTGTTGTCGGTTATCGGTTGTCGGTTGTCGTTTGTCGCTTGGCGGTGGTCAAATCATTATGCCTACGCCGCTTCAACTGACAACCGACAACCGACAACCCCTTACGTTCAGGCCATCGCGTTTGGACGCCATGCCCATCCCCGCCGTACACTCTCGACCGACATGTCTTCCGCCATCGCCACGGATCTCCGCGTCAATCCGTTTCTGCACATCGACGCGGAGCGGATCTACAACCCGCTGACCGATCGCACCGTTACCGCCGGCGAGACGGAATATGAGGCGTTGCGGCGCGTGATCGATGGTGCTGCGATCGATGCTCAGCTCGAGAAAGGCGGCTGGCTGGTGCGCGGTGACGTCTCGCGCATGTACCGTTTGAAGATCGTCTCCCTGGAGACGATGACGGCGTGCAACCAGAAGTGCTACTTCTGCCCGGTCTCCATCGCGCCGCGCGAGGACTACGACATGCCGGTGGCGCTCTTCGAGAAGATCGTCAACCAGTTGACCGCGTATCGCGACACGCTGGAGAGCGTCTTCCTGCAGAGCTACAACGAGCCGACGCTCGACCGGCGCTTCGTCGATTTCTGCAAAACGCTGTTCGCGGCGAAGCTGCCGGTGGCCGTGCTGAGCAATGGCTCGGGTCTGACCCCGGGGAAGGTCGACGCCCTCATCGAAGCAGGCCCGCTGCGCTACATCTGCATCAATCTTTCGACGCTCGACCGCGAGCGCTACACACGCGACCGCGGCGAGGATCACCTCGGCGTGGTGCTGCGCAATCTCGACTACGTCAAGTCGCGGCCGCTGGCGGACGTGATGAAGATCGTCGTCCTCGGCACCGGCGACGCCGTCCACGACGCCGACTTCGAAGCGATCGCCGAACGTTTCAAAGAAACCCGCTTCACCGTCGAGCACAATGTGGTGATGGATCGCGCCGGATGGCTCGATGTCGGCCTCAAACCGGAGGCGCCGAAGCGCCATCTGGCCGGCTGCGACAACATCGGGTCGCGACCCCTGCAGCACCTCCACATCACGCCGCGCGGACAATGCGTTCTCTGCTGCGAGGACTATGACGAGCGCTACATCGTCGGCGACCTCACCACAAACACCGTGGCCGAGGTGTTGGAAGGGCCGGAACTGGCAACGATGCGAAAATGGGTCTACGGCATCGAAGACGCGCCGGACGACTTCATGTGCCGCGACTGCGTCTTCGCGCGGACAGGTGCGTGAACGACGACGGACCGCGGCGCCGCCCTATCGCCATCGAAGCCGCGTCCGCGGCGGCCCTTGTCGGCTTCAACGTCCTGCTCTATCGCAAAATCTTCACTCTCTGGTGGACGTACGACGACGCCAACATCCTGCGGTCGATATTCGAGCATCCCTTCATCGCCCCGTTCGTTGACAGCCACGTCTGGCCGCAGCAGCTCTTTACGCCGCTGCTGATCATGGCCTTCGACGCGCAGTGGAAGCTCTTCGCGTTCAACGCCACGCAGTGGTATGCCGTGCAACTGGCCGTTGCCTGCGTGACGACGATTCTGGTCTACGCGGCAGTCCGGCAGTTTCTGGATCACTGGCGGTCGGTCGCCGCCGCGGCGATTTTCGCCGCCGGCCCGCCGCTCTGTTCGGTCATCACGCAGATCTCGACGGTGCACTACTACCTGGCGATCTCGTTCAGCGCCCTTGCGGTCATGGCGTACGTCATCGCTCTGCGGCGCGTGAGCTGGCTGGTGACGGCTCTTTCGGCCGTGTGCTACCTCCTGGCGATGCTGGCCAAAGAGGTGTCCATCCCGCTGCCGCTGCTCCTGATCGCGCTTCCTCTGCGCGATTTGCGGACGCGCCTCCGGTTCGTGGTTGCCCATGGAGTGGCCACGGTCGTTTACTTTGTCTGGCGCTACGCCGTCATCAGGACGTTTTTTGGCGCGTATGGCTGGAAGATCGATGCCGCGGAGTGGCCGCGGCTGCTGATGCTGCTGCCCTGGCGCATTGTGCAGGGCGCCGCGGGAGCCGGAACGGCCATCGGGCTGACGCTTGTAGGGGTCATGACGCTGACGATCATCGCCGGGGTGCGGAACCGGCGGACGATTGCTCTTCTCATCGCCGCAATTCTGGTCGCCGGCGTGCCGATGCTCCCGCTGGCGAAAGAAGTCAATCGCCGTTACGTGGTCGTGCCGTGGCTGGCATGGTCGATCGCGTTTTCGGCCGCCACGGCGCGGCGCGGCAAGCGTGCCGCCGCGGCGCTGCTCGCCGTCGCGCCGCTCCTGGCCATCGCCGCAAACCGGCAGGAGTGGCGCCACGAGTTTCCGCTCCGCCGGCGTATGTCGGACGAGGCGCGTTTCTTTTTTTACGACATGCCTCCCGATGCGCTCCTGCGCCGGCCGCTGGCGCCGCCCGCGGCGATGGGTGAGGTGAAGTGGATGAAGACGGTGCAGTTCGCAAAACCTGCCGGTGATTGGTTTTACGACGACATCTTCCTCTGCGGCGGCGGCGCCGGTGGGAGGCGGGTCTTCGAGTACGAAGGACACGGCATCGTCGAAGTCACGCCGCGGGTTGCCGGCCTTGCGGCACGTTTCTGTCACTCGCTCCGCAACGCGCCGCTCTCGGCGACGTTCCATTACCGCAATCCCGCCCTCTATTGGGATCTGGGCCCGTACGCCGGCGGCCGCTACTCCGCCATCCTCGGCAACGGCATTCAGGCATTTGAGATCCCACGCCGCGATGCCCTCAACCTCGAGCGGGGCATTCCCGGCCTGGGACTGCGCATCCGCTACGATTCACCGGCAGGATGGACGACCTACTCGCCGGAACTGACGCTTGACTTCGTGCATCATCCGGACCTCGCATGGCACCGCTGAGACTTCGTTACGACGCCCTCCCATTCCGCGATCGTTACGTGGCGGCGGAGCCGTTCCCGCACATCGTCCTCGATGGTTTGTTCGATGATGCCGCGCTCGAATCCGTCCTGCGCGAGTTTCCGGGCCCGGAGGGGATGCGCTGGCGCTCGTTCGACTCGCCGATGGAGAAGAAGCTCGGCTACTACCACGAGACCAGCATCATATCGAGGACGATCCGCGACTTCCTCAGCGACATGAACTCCTTCGAGATGCTGCTGTGGCTGGAGTCGCTCACAGGCATCGACGGGCTGATTCCGGATCCCTACTTCGGTGGCGGCGGTCTGCACCAGATCGAGCCCGGCGGCTTTCTCAAGGTCCACGCGGACTTCAACGTCCATCCGAAGCTGAGGCTCGATCGCCGCCTGAACATGCTCGTGTATCTCAACAAAGAGTGGCGTCATGAATACGGCGGCCACCTCGAGCTGTGGGACCGCGACCAATCCACCTGTCGCGTGAAGATCCTGCCGCTCTTCAACCGGACGGTGATCTTCTCGACGACCGACACGTCGTTTCACGGCCATCCGCATCCGCTCACCTCGCCGGCCGGAACGTCGCGCAAGTCGGTCTCGCTCTACTACTACACGGCCGGGCGGCCGGAGTCGGAGCGCTCCGCGCCTCACGACACGATCTTCATTCCCTGATGCCGTAGAATCTCGTCCAGGACGCCATGACCGCGTTGCCGGACATCGAGTTTCTGTTGCCGATCTTCCCGCTGCCGAACCTCGTCTTTTTTCCGCAGACCCGTATCCCGCTTCACGTTTTCGAGCCTCGTTACCGGAAGCTCATCAGCGACGTCGTGGAACGCGACCAGCGCTTCGGCATCACGCTTCTGCGCCCGGGATGGGAAGCCGACTATTTCGGCACGCCGTCGGTCCATCTCTGCGGAACGATGGGCCGGATCGAGCAGACGGTGATGCTCGACGACGGCCGCTACAACATCGTCGTATACGGCGAGTCCCGCTTTCAGATCATCGGCGACGTGTCGAATGAGCCGTACCGCACGGTGAGGGCCGTGGCCAGTCCGCAGATCGAGCGCGACCCCACCGACGCTTACGCCCAGCGCATATGGCTGGCCGAGCTGTCGCAGCAATACCTCCGGCATTTTCCGGAGCAGATCGAGGTGCCGGAGATCGAGACCGTTGGACTCGAGGCGCTGACGAACGCTCTGATCATGTCGCTCAGCCTCGACGTCGCCGAGAAACAGCGCCTCCTCGAGATGGATGACGTCGTCACCCGCGCCGAAGAAGTCGCCGGCGAACTGCAGAACCGCATCGAGAGCATGCAGTTCCTTGCGCCGTTCCGACAGGATGGGGATCCGAGCAGGAATTGAGGCGCAGTGGATTAGTGGATTGGAGAATCCAACGAATCATTCCCGGATCACGCGGTGAGCCGTCCGGCGTCCACGCTGAATCGACACGATCGCGGGCGCGAGTGACGGTTTCAGTTCCAACGCCGGCCATGGAAGAAACGGGAACGGCCAAAGCTGGTAAGTCGGCGGGCTCCGCGAGTCCACTAGTGACCTCCACGAGCTCACCTAGTGGCCTCCACGAGCTCACCTCGTGGCCTTCACGAGTCCACTAGTGACCTCCACGAGTCCACTAGTGACCTCCACGAGCTCACCTAGTGGCCTCCACGAGTCCACTAGTGACCTCCACGAGTGCACTAGTGACCTCCACGAGCTGACCTAGTGACCTCCACGAGCTCACTAGTGACCTCCACGGGTCCATTAGTGGCCTCCAGGGGTGCGCCGCATCTGCCGGAATTAGTGGTCAGCCAGCGAATCCACCAATCTCTCAATCGGAGTCCATCATCTTCGCAACCACATCCCGATCCGCCCGCGTCTTCCGCAGGAAGAACGGTCCTGCGGCGCGAAAATGGAGGCGCAATGCGGCGTCCAGCAGCGCGGGGCGCGACAGCAGGAAGGCCACGCGGCGGCTCCAGGCGATGCGGTGGTTGAAAAGCTCCGCGTGCCGGTTCCTATAGCCGTCCTCGCTCCGTTTGCGGTCGCCATCGTTGAGCGCCGCGGCGATGAACGGCGCGGCCACGAGCGCCGACTGCATGGCCATGGCCATCCCGTTGCCGGTCAACGGATCGATGACCCCCGAGGCGTCGCCGATCATGAAGATTCCCTCCTCCACCGCCGACCGCGAGCGAAAGATCACCGGCTCGGATGAAAGGAAGCCGTCCTGCGCCGGCTCATACCGCGCGTACATCGCCTCGAGCGGCTCCTCCTCGGCTCGGATCTCCTGCACGAAGGAATCCCATTTGCCCTTGTGACCCTGCAGCCGCCGGGCGTGCACGAGTCCGCAGATGTTCGTGATGCCCCCCTCGACGTCATTCACGCCGAGGTAACCGTCGGCGAACGAATAGAGCTCGATGACCCCCTTCGCCCCCTCGCCGCGGTAATGCCGCTTGAACCCGAAATTGCGATGCGAGCGGTCGCGGACGAAGGCGCGCTCTAGCTGCCGGTCGAAACGCCCCCACCTTCCCCACGCCCCAGCCACCACCCGCGCGTGGATGGTGCCGTCGTCGAGCGTGACGCCGTCACGCGGGACAGCCGTTGCCATCGCCGTGACCGCCTGCGCACCTGCGGCAACGGCGCAGCGATGAAGCGCGTCATCGAGAAACATGCGTGACACGCCGCGGGCGGGATGGGGGAAGTCGAAAGCATATGTGCGGCCCCGTCCCACGACGCGGCAGCTCTCGATGTGCGGCGCGCCGCCGAGGTCGATGCCGAGCGCCTCGGCGATCGGCAGTGCGTCGTACGACAGAAACTCGCCGCATAACTTGTCGCGCGGAAAGTCATCCCGGTCGATCAGCGCGACGGAATAGCCGCGTCGGGCCAGGAGCGCGGCCAGCGTCGAGCCGCCGGGACCGGCTCCGACGATAGCGACATCGACGGTGAGAGTGGTCATGCCGATGCACATCCGCGCGACACAGACAAGAGTGTCGGTGCCACATTGGCCGCGCTTGTGATGGGCAAGACTCGCCTTTGCCACAAGCGGAATGCAATGTGGTACGCACACTCTTGTCTGTGCCTTGGAGATTGGATGTTGCGACGCCGCGATAGCGACTCAAGAAGGTAGCCAGGGGTGCGAGCGTTTTTTGCGAGCACCCCTGGAACCCGATGCGATCGGAAATCGTGCCGCGTCAGCGGCACGCGGAATGCAATGTGGCACAGACACTCTTGTCTGTGCCCGGGAGATTGGAGCTTGCGACGCCGCGATAGCGGCTGAAGAAGGTAGCCAGGGGTGCGAGCGGTTTTTGCGAGCACCCCTGGAACCCGATGCGATCTGAAATCGTGCCGCGTCAGCGGCACTGGATGGAGTCCCCGATCACTCCAGTGCCGCTGACGCGGCACCAAACCAAGACATCTCTGTACCAGGGGTGCTCGCAAAAAAACGCTCGCACCCCTGGCTACCTTCTTGTTGCCGCTAACGCGGCGTGGCGCAGGCACTCCTGTCCACATCGCGCGGTTTAAGCCTTCCATAACAGCAATCCAAACCGGAACGGCATCATGTTCACGACCTCCACCCGCCCCGCCCCCGTTTTCTCGCCGACGGCCCGCGCCTCATCGGCGGTGTAGCCGCGGGCAACGGACGCGGGGGCGTCATACGCGGTGATGCGGCCGACGAGATGCAGTTTTCCCAGCAGCCAGGTGAAGAGGAAGGGGAGGATGTGGCGGCGCGTGTCGCTGGCCATCGCGCCGATGCGGGCGATGCGCAGCGCCCCGCGGAGGATGGCCGCGTTTTCCTCCGGCTCGAAGTGGTGGAAGAAGTGCGACGAGGTGACGAGATCGACCGATGCGTCGCAGAAGGGCAGACGCATGGCATCGGCCACCACGCGCAGCGCGCGGGAGCGGCCGCGCTCGTAGGCGAGATGTTTGATGTTCATATCGACGGCGATCGTCATCACGCCAGACGGAAGTGCGTCTAGGAGATCGGCGGTGCCGGCGCCGAGGTCGACGACGGCCTTCGCGCCGGGAGCGAAACGGCGGACCAGGCGCAGGTAGGTCGACGTTCCGCCGGCCCAGCGGTTGAACCGGCGCAGATCCCGGAGCGAGCGCTCCATCGCCTCGCGCGGCGCGTCATGCTCGTCGAGCAGTTCGGGACTGACGACGCGCTTCATGGCACCTCGACGAACGTCGTTCGCCACGCCGGCAGGTCGACGGTGATCTGCGTCAGCGGCTTCTTCGCCTCGTCGAAAACGTCGATCGCATACGGTCCCGGAAGCAGGCGCGGGCAGTTGATCGATTGCCCGCAGCGGAGCGGATGAAAGTCCTTGCCGAGGCCGCGCAGAAAGTCGGGGATATCCTGACCGCCCGTGGCGTGCACCTGCACGAATCGCGGGGCATCGTGATTGACAGCGATGATCAGCTCGCCCGCTCTCTCCAGCCGGACGTCGAGCACATCCGACTTCGGCCAGGGGATGAAGCGCTGAAAGCGCCGGGGAGAAGTGACCAGGGCCTCATTGACGACGGTGTCGTCTCCGATCTCGAAGCGGACCTCCGGTCCGCCGTGAATCGGTTTCTGTTTGGCGTCGACCGTGGTGCGCCATCGGCCGGCAAGCAGCGACGCGCTCCCTTCGACGGGCGATCCATCCTCGGCGGCGAAGAAGCAGATGACGAGTGTACGCATGGGACGGGTAGATTAGTGGATTCGGGGTCTCGCGGTCTGGCGGTTGCGGGGTCTCGCGGTGTTGGGGTTGCTGGGTTGCTGGGTTGCAAAGTTGCTAAGTTGCAACGTGAGATAGTCACGCAGCAACCCAGCAACCCAGCAACCCAGCAACCCCACCTCGAGACCCCGCAACCGCGAGACCGCGAGACCGCGAATCAGACATACCTCTTCAACACCAGTGCCGAATTCTTCGAACCGAAGGCGATCGTGTTGCAGACGGCGGCGTCGATGCGGGCGCGCCGGCCGAGGTCGGGGATGTAGTCGAGATCGCACTCGGGATCGGGCGTATCGAGATTGATCGTCGGCGGGAGGATGCCGTCGCGGATCGCCATCAGCGTCGCGGCCACCCCCGCGGAACCGCAGGCTCCCTGAGGATGTCCGATCATCGACTTCGTCGCCGAGCCGGGGAGCATTCTGGCGTGCTCCCCGAAGGCCAGCTTGACCGCGCGCGTCTCGATGCGGTCGTTGAGATCGGTCGAGGTGCCGTGGTAATTGAGATAACCGACCTCGCCCGGATCGATCCCGGCATCCTTCATCGCCAGCGTCATCGCCCGCGCCGGCTCCTCGCCCGACTCATCGAGGCGCACACGGTGGTAGGCGTCGCAGGTCGAGCCGTATCCGGCTACCTCGCCATAGATCTTCGCGCCGCGCGCCTTCGCGGTCTCCTCGCGCTCCATGACGAACATCCACGCCCCCTCGGAGAGCACGAACCCGTCACGATCGCGCGAGAACGGCCGCGAGGCCGACTCCGGCGCGTCGTTCCGCGTGTTGGCGACGATGCGCATGATGCAGAAGCCGGTCATGATCGCTTCGGTGATCGTGGCGTCGGCACCGCCGCAGACGATGTAGTCGATGACGCCGAGCTTCAGGTTGCGGTAGGCATAGCCGATGGCATCGGTCGATGACGTGCAGCCGGTGGAGATCAGATGCGAGAAGCCGTGGAGGTCGTAGGCCATCGAGATCTCCGAGGCGATCGTGCCGATGGTGCCCGAGGGGACGGAGTAGATCGAGGCCTGCTTCTCGTGGTCGTCGAACCAGAGCTCATACATCCGCTCGCTGAACTCGACCGCGCCGCCGCCGGAGCCGAGCATCACGCCGATGTTGCGGCGCGTCTCCAGATCGACGGCTGACGGATCGAGCCTGGCATCTTTCAGCGCCTCGTCCGTCGCGGCGATCACCATCGGCACGACGCGCGAGACGTGCTTCATGTTTTTCACGTCGACCCAGAGGGTAGGATCGAAGTCGACCTCGCCGGCCACGCGCGACGGAAGCTTCGAGGCGTCGAACTGGGTGATGGTGCGGACGCCGGAGCGTCCTTCTTTCAGCGCCTCAAAGTAATTCTCCCGTCCGACGCCGTTCGGGCTGAGCACGCCGATGCCGGTAATGACAATTCGCTGGCTGTGCATCTCGCGGCGCGACAACGTGGATGGCAAGAGAAAGATTGCAGAAGGTTGGCGGTAGGCGGAATCCTGCCGGTGAGCGTAGCGAACCATAGCAGGATCTCCGGTGATACCGCGCAACCGCCGGGCAATAGGCGCAGCGCGCGCAATACCACCGGAGATCCTGCCATGGTTCGCTACGCTCACCGGCAGGATTGGAACCTCTACCACCGCGCAACCGTCGGGCAATAGGCGCAGCCCGCGCAATACCACCGGAGATCCTGCCATGGTTCGCTACGCTCACCGGCAGGATTGAAACCTCAACCACCGCGTAACCGCACTACGGCCTTCCTTAATAAACTCGCGTTGTGATACTCTTCACCCGGTCCGAAATCATGCCCTCGTTCAAAGTTCGTCTGTTCGGCGAATTCTCAGCCACGGATCATCGTGGCAATACGCTCGCGCTCGGCAGCCGGCGTACGCACACCACGCTGGCCTGGCTGGCCATGCACCTCGACTCTCCCGCCCCCTTGCGCGATTTCGTGGCGCTTTTCGGCGGCGATAGTCCCGCCGCCCTCGGACGCGACCTTCGCTATGCGCTCCGCTTCGCCGCGCCGGATGTCCTCATCGGCTCGGGCGATACGCTGCGATTCAATTCCCGCACGGTCGATGTCGACGTGGCCCGCTTCGACCTTCTCGCGGCAAACGGCTCGCTGAATGCCGTCCGCGCCGCGGCGGAGATTTATCGCGGGAACCTCCTGGAAGGCTTTGACAGCGATGTCCCCGACTTCGAGGCCTGGGTTTCGGAGCGCCGCCTCCACTACTGGCGCGAAGCGCTGGCGGTGCTCGGTACGCTGCTGGCCGCGCAGATCAAGGCGGGCTGGTGGGAGAACGCTACCGATACGGCCAGCCGGCTCCTGGCGCTCGACCCCACGCAGGAAGTCGTTCATCGCGCTCTGATGCGCTTGCAGCTCGAACAGGGGCGGCCCGATTCCGCGCTCCGCCGTTACCAGGAGTGCGCCGACATTCTCGAGCGGCAGTTCAGCCGCCTGCCGAGTGCCGAGACCGAACGGTTGCGCGAGGAGATCCTCTCCGCGCTGGAGAAAGCTCCCGCGCCGCGCGACGCCTTTCACAAAGCGGCCGATGGGCCGGTGCTGATCCTTCTTGTCGAGGATGATGCCGTCTCCTCCGCGCTCGTCGAAGGATTCCTGAGCGAGGCAGGGTATGAGATCGTCGTGACCAGCGATGGAGGGGATGCGCTTCTCGAGCTCGGCCGCCGCGAGTTCGACCTCATCGTCCTCGACGTGAACGTCCCAACCCTGAACGGCCTCCAGCTCTTCGAGATCATGATGAAGAAGGGGATGGAAACACCGGCCGTCTTCATCACCGGAGTGGCCGGGGCGGAGGTCGAGGCCCGCAGCCTCGAGCTTGGCGCGGCCGGCTTTCTGCGCAAACCGATCCGGAAAGAGAGCCTCCTTCCGCGCGTCCGGGCCATCCTGCAGCGGCGAGAGCGCGTACAGTCTCTCCGGTGAGCAACGATTTCAGCAACGATTTCGGCGACTCTTTCAGTAAGCGCGCCGAGGATGGCGAGCGGCAGAAGCGCGCGCGTGCGTACAAGATCGCCACAGTCGAGATCCCGGTCCTTCGCTGTCTCGGGTCGGCTTTCCTTTCCCTCGGCGTCTACCTGAACAATCGATTCCTGTTGCAGACGGCGTCGAATGCCGGCTGGCTCCGCGTCACGATCATCCTGGCCGCCTATTGCGCGGTTTCGTGGCCGCTGCTGGTGATGTTGTTCGGGCGCGTGAAGACCGATCTCAGCCTCGCCTTTCTCGTCCTCGATCTCCCCATCTGGACGCTGGCTGTCTACTACTCGGGTGCCGAGCGGAGCTGGCTCTTTTTCATTCTCTTCCTGCACGTCGCCGATCAGGCGCAGGTACGTTTCCGCCGCGCGCTCGGCTTCGTGATGTTCGGTACCTTCTGCTACGCGTTGATGCTGCTCTGGGTCGTCACCGTCGACGGACGGCCGGTTCCCGACGGGATCGCTCTGGCGAAAATCGCATTCGTTTTCGCCGGAGGGCTCTACGTCGCCCTGGCGTCGCGGGGCGTCGACAAGCGGCGCGGTCATCTGGCGAACGTCATCCGCATGTCGCGTGAGCTGATCCGTAAGCTCGAGGCGCAGTCGATCGAGTTGGGCGCCTCGCGGCGGCGCGCCGAAGAGGGGAGTGCGGCCAAGAGCGAGTTCCTGGCCAACATGTCGCACGAGATGCGCACGCCGCTGCACGGCATCATCGGGATGCTGCAGCTCGCCATCGACACGGAGACGTCGATCGAGCGCGCTCGCCAGCTCGAGATGGCCCGCCGCTCCGCGGAGACGCTGCTGGCCACGATCGGCGACATTCTCGACTTCTCCAAGATCGAAGCGCGCCGCCTGGAGCTGGAGCCGGTCTATTTCTCGGTGCGCCAACTGATCACCGACACGCTCAAGACGCTCGGCATCACCGCGGCGGAGAAAGGGCTGACGCTCGCCTTTGCCGTCTCACCCGAGGTGCCGGATCGGTTGTGGGGCGACCCGCTGCGGATCCGGCAGATCGTCGTCAACCTGGTCGGCAACGCCCTCAAATTCACTAACCGCGGCGAAGTCGTCGTCCGCGTCTCCTGCGAAGTGATGTCGATCGACCGCGTCACGATCGGATTCGAGGTTCGCGATACAGGAGTCGGGATCGATTCGTCGCGCCGTCACGTGATCTTCGATCCATTCGCCCAGGCAGATTCCTCGCATTCGCGGCGTTACGGCGGCTCCGGTCTCGGCCTGGCCATCGTGTCGCGCCTGCTGGAGGCGATGGGCGGCGTGGTGACGTTTGAGAGCGAGCAAGGGAAAGGGAGCACGTTCCGTTTCGTCCTGCCGATGCCGTGCGAGCCGGTTGGGACCGCGCCGCCGTCGGAGTGGGAGACGGCGCTGTCAGGAACACGGGTTCTCCTGATCGAGCCGAACGCGACCACGCGGGCCATCATCGCCGGGACGCTGCGCGCGCACGGAATGGTGCCGGAGTCGTACGCGACGCTCGACCGCGCCCTGCAGCCGTCGATCCGCGCCGCGTACGCGTGTGTGGTCGCCGACGCCAACATCCTGGCGACGACTCCCTGGATGCCGCCGGTGCCCGTGGTGCGCATTACCTCGCCGCTGGCGCCGTCGTATCACGCCGGCGTGGTGGTGACGCGGCCGATCGGCGAGCGCGAGTTGCTCGATGCCATCGGTGTCGCCCTCGGCGTTACCGAGCGGACGATGACCTACACGCTCGAGCGCCGCCCGGAGATCGCCCGTCCGCTGCGCGTGCTCGTCGTCGACGACAACGTCGTCAATCAGGAATTCGCGGCCGAGGCCGTGCGGCGGCTGGGCCACTTCGTCACGACCGCCGAGAGCGGCGCCGAGGCGCTCGAAATCCTGGCCCGAAGAACGTTCGACGTCGTCCTGCTCGACGTGCAGATGCCGGGGATCGACGGGCTGGAAGTCGTTCGACGCTACCGGACCACGGAGCGCGGGATCCGCACGCCGATCGTGGCGGTGACGGCGCACTCGACGCGCGAAGACGGCGAGCGTTGTATCGACGCCGGCTTCGATACCGTGCTGACTAAGCCCGCCACGCAGTCGTCGCTCGGAGCCATCATCCGCGAAGTGACCGGCGTCATGGCGGCCGCTCCCGCTCCCGCCGGACCGGCGGATGCCATCCTCGATGCCGTCGGCGGCAATGTCCGCCTCCTGGCCCGCGTGCGCGACGCCTTCGCCATGCAGACCCCTCGCTTGCTAGCCGCCCTCCGCGATGCCGTCACCGCCTGCGACGGCGAATTGCTCTTCCAGACCGCGCACACGCTGAAAGGCGCCATCAGCAACTTCGACGTCCCCGAGGCAATCGCCGCCACAGTGCAACTGGAGCGCGCCGGAAAGGCCGCCGATTTCGAGCGCGCCGGGGAGCTGCTACCCGATCTCGAGGCCGCCATTCACGATCTGGAAGAGAGGATCGAAGCGGCGTTGGGGTAGGGCTCAAGAAGAACTCACGCGGAGGCGCGGAGGACGCGGAGCAGAGAAGCGAACATTCGTCGACCATCCGCGATCTCCGCGCCTCCGCGTGAAAACAAAAAGTCTCTTCATTGCGACTGATGGTGACTCATGGTCGCAGGAGCGAGAGTCCCTCGATGCGATCGAAGTCCCGGTCCGTGGTAAGAAGAGGCAACTCATGTTGCACGCACAGCGCCGCGATCCAGAGATCGTTTAGAAGGTGACTCTCCCTTCGCCGTGACATGTTCGATGGGAAGGCAATCTGCTTCCGAACGGCCGCATAGTGCTGCGCAGTTTCAACGTCCGGAAGAAGCGGCGTGACTGCGTGTAGCAGATCTTCCAACCTCCTCGACATCAACTCCTGCCATTCCGGCGCTGCGTTCAACACACCGAACCGTAGTTCGCCCAAGACCGGCAAGGGGAGCAGAATGACAGAGGCCTCTTCGACGCAACGAAGATGGGGGACGGTAGAGTCCAGAAGCTCGATCGCGGCGGAGCTATCGAGGCAGATCCGATCATTCATGCGGATCGGGAGCAGACAAAGCCGCGAGTGAGGAACGCCACTCCTCGATTGCTTCTTTCGGCAATGAACCCTTCAAGTCGAGCCACGGCTTTGCTATCACCGAGGTCCCCGCGGTCAACGAAACCTGAACACGAGCGTGATCAGCAACACCATCGAGCGGTTCATCGAGCTTCAGCGTCTGTTCTTCAGCGAGATACTCTGCGGCTACTGTCTTCGGCATGTCTTCCCGCCTTCCAGCAGGCCTCTTTGTACCTTGTAGTATCCGTCATGCGCGGCGCTGAATGATACGACACTATTAGCCCGGGTTTAGCCGATGATCGTTAATGTGCCTGGTGCAACGTCGGCCAGACGCGCGACCAATTGCGGCACCAGCGGTTCGAGATCGGCGATGTCATTGCTGACAGCGCGCAGTAGCACGAACGCGATGCACCATGCAGATAGATTCTGCTGATGCTGCAAGACTCTTGTCTGTCGTGATGAACGTATCAAAGTTGCCTTCTGCTTCACGAAGTAGTTGACCATTCTTCAGGCCCGCGAATCCGGCTTCCGGCACGGTGAGAACCACGTCATATGCCCGAAGGTGGCGTTTCAATGCGCGCGGCACGCATTCATCGATGAGAATGCGCAACCAACAGTTCCTTCGCTTGCTCGAGTGCAGCCACAGCCTGCGCGTGCGTCACCGTTGGGAAATCATCCAGAAAGTCGCTCAGGGGATGGCCGCCTTCGATGTAGTCGATCAGAGCCTGTAAAGGAACACGAGTCCCAATGAAAACAGGCGTTCCACCGAGGATCTCGGGATCGATCTGGATCACGTCATCGGCGTCGTACATGTCGCCACTCATTCTAACGCCGCCTTTACCAACGCCACCTGCTGCTCCTCGTGCCGGTGATGCGATCCTGTCGCCGGCGATGCGCTGATGGGACGGCCGGCGTAGCGGAGCGTGCGCGTGCCGGCGAGGGCGGCCAGGCGTTCGTGCAGAAAGGGCCAGGCACCCATGTTGCGGGGCTCGTCCTGGGTCCAGACGATCTCGGTTGCGTTCGGGTACTGAGCAATCGCCGAGGCTAGCATCGCCTGCGGGAAGGGGTAGAACTGCTCGAGCCGGATCAGGGGGATATTGGCGTTGGATTTCCCGCGCGCGGCGGCGAGGTCGTAGTAGACCTTGCCGCTCGTGAGGACGATGCGTTTCACGCTCGACGGATCGGCCGCGGCATCGATCAGCACCGGCTCGAAGCGGCCGTTGGTCAGATCCTCGATCGACGACGTTGCCTGCGGATGGCGCAGAAGCGACTTCGGCGTCATCACGATCAGCGGCTTGCGCGGATCGTTCTTCATCTGCCGCCGCAACGCGTGGAAATGCTGCGCTGGCGTCGTCGGGTAGACCACCTGCATGTTCCCCTCGGCGCAGAGCGTCAGGAAGCGCTCCAGGCGGGCGGACGAATGCTCGGGCCCCTGTCCCTCGTAGCCATGTGGCAGCAGCAGCACCAGGCCGCTGTGCTGGCTCCACTTCTCCTCGGCCGAGGAGAGGAACTGGTCGATGACGATCTGAGCGCCATTTACAAAATCTCCAAACTGCGCTTCCCACAACACCACTGTGCCGGGATCAGCGACGGAGAAGCCGTACTCGAATCCGAGGACGCCGTACTCGCTGAGATTGGAGTCGTAGACGGCGAAGTCGATGGGCGTGGTATCCGTTGCCCCGGCCAGCGCATTCAGCGGCACGTAGCCCTTGCCAGTCAGGTAGTCGAACAGAATGGCGTGGCGCGACGAGAAGGTTCCGCGGCCGGAATCCTGGCCGGAGAGACGCACGCGATAGCCGTCGGTCATCAGCGTGCCGAAGGCCAGCAACTCCGCGAAGGCCCAGTCGATCGGCTCGCGCCCCTCCGCCATCGCTTTCCGTTTGGTGATGATCGGCTTGAGCTTCGGGTGGAGCGAGAGATCCGGCGGGATCGTCGTCAGCGCCTGGCCGACGGCGTCCAGCCCGCTGCGCGGCACCGAGGTATCCGGCGAAGGCTGGTTCTGGAATCCGGTGATCTCCTCGTCGGTCCAGAGCGGACCGCGTGCATTCGTCGTCGATGGCGGCTCGTTGTCTTCGCGCGTCCGGTCGAACGCTTCCTGCAGTTTGGTCTGGAAGTTATCGAGCCACGACTCCGCTTCCTTCGGATCGATGTCGCCTTTGCGCAGCAGCGTCTCGGTGTAGATCTTCCGCACCGAGCGGTGCTCCTTGATCGATTTGTACATCCTCGGCTGGGTGAGCGACGGCTCATCGCCCTCGTTGTGGCCATGCCGCCGGTAGCAGAGCATGTCGATGACGACGTCTTTGTGAAACTGCTGGCGGAAGTCGTACGCCAGCTTGACCGCGCGGATGCAGGCCTCGGGGTCGTCGCCGTTCACATGGAAGATCGGCGCCTGCACCATCTTGGCGACGTCCGTGGCATAGACAGATGACCGCGCCGATTCCGGCCCGGTGGTGAAACCGATCTGATTGTTGATGACCAGGTGAATCGTCCCGCCGGTGCGGTAGCCGGGGAGTTGCGAGAGATTCAGCGTCTCCGCCACGACGCCCTGTCCGGCGAAGGCGGCGTCGCCGTGGATGAGCACCGGAAGGACCCAGGCGCGTTTGTTGTCGCCGATCAGCTTCTGCTTGGCGTACACCATCCCTTCCACGATCGGATCGACCGCTTCGAGATGGCTGGGATTCGAGGCCAGCGTCAGCTTCATGTGCGAGCCGTCCGGCGTCTGGTGGATGCCGTCCGCGCCGAGGTGGTACTTCACATCGCCCGAGCCCTGGGTCGTGTTCGGATCGACGTCCCCTTCGAACTCGTGGAAGATCTTCTCGTACGACTTGCCGAGGATGTTGGCCAGCACAGTGAGCCGCCCGCGATGGGCCATGCCGATCACAGCCTCGGTGACGCCATCCTGTGTCGCTTCGTTGAAGATGTAGTCGAGCATCGGGATGGTGGTCTCCGCTCCTTCGAGCGAAAAGCGTTTGTGGCCGACGTACTTCGTGTGCAGAAACTTCTCGAAGGCCTCGGCGTCGTTGAGCTTCATCAGGATGCGGCGCTTGGTGGCCAGATCGAGCGGCTGGTGATTGCGCGCCGGCTCCATCCGGTCCTGCAGCCACTTCTTCTGCACCGTTTCGCTGATGTGCATGTACTCCGGCCCGAGCTTGCCGCAGTAGGTCTCGCGCAGCGTGTCGAGGATGTCGCGCAGCTTCGCCGTCAGCTTGCCGCACAGACCGCCGCAGACGAATTCGCGGTCGAGGTCCCAGATCGTCAGTCCGTAGAAGGCGGGATCGAGCTCGGGATGGCGCTTCACCTCGTATTCGAGCGGGTCGAGATCGGCCAGCAGATGACCGCGCACGCGATAGGCGTTGATCATCTGCAGCACCGCCGCCTCGCGCGCCACCTTCTCGTCTTCGTTGGCGTTGAGGCGATGACGGTCCCGGCCCCAGATGGCCGGCTCGTAAGGGATGCGCAGATCGCGGTAGATGATCTCGTAGAAATCATCCGCGCCGAGGAGCAACTCGTGAACGCGCGCCAGGAAAGCGCCCGACTCCGCCCCCTGGATGATGCGATGGTCGTAAGTCGACGTCATCGTCATCACCTTGGAGATTCCGAGGTCGGCCAGGACGGAGGGGTCGGTGGCCGAATACTCGGCCGGATAGTCGATCTGGCCGGTGGCGATGATCGTTCCCTGCGACTGCATCAGCCGCGGCACCGAGGCGATCGTTCCGATCGTGCCGGGGTTGGTGAGCGAGATGGTGGTCCCTTCGAAGTCGGCGATCTCCAGCGTGCCGCCGCGGGCCTTGCGCACGACTTCGTTGTAGGCCTTGAGGAACTGCGCGAAATCCAGCGTCTGGGCGCGCTTGACGTTCGGCACGAGCAGCGAGCGGGTTCCGTCCTTCCGCTCGACGTCGATGGCGATGCCGAGGTTGACGTCTTCGCGGTCGATACGGGTCGGCTGGGAGTCTTGCTGGAGGAACGCCGCGTTCATGCGCGGGAACTGCTTGACCGCGTTGACGAGAGCCCAGGCGATGATGTGCGTGAACGACGCCTTCGGCTGCCCGGTCAGCGCCAGGTGATTGTTGACGACGCGCCGGTTCTCCTCGAGCACCTTGACCGGGATGTTGCGGATCGACGTCGCCGTCGGGATGGTCAGCGACGTCTCCATGTTCTGGGCGATCTTGCCGGCCGCGCCGCGAAGGGGGACGGAGGTCTGGTTGGTGGGGACCGGTGTGGGGCGGGGTGCCGCCGGTGCCGGTTGCTGGGTTGCTGGGTTGCTGGGTTGCGGGGTGGGGACGGCGGCGATCGCAGCGGATGGAGCCACCGCTTGCGGCTGCGCTCCCGAGTCCTCTTCGAACTCTTCCTCGAAGCGCGGCTCGTAGTCGTGAAAGAACTCACGCCAGCTCGCGCTTACCGATTCGGGATTGGCGCGGTAGCGCTCGTAGAGGTCTTCGATGAATGCCGTGTTCGCGCCGTAGGTCTGTGTAACGGATGACATAACGGGATACCTAACCGTGTGGGGCGTGTCGTGATTTCGGGCGATGCGGGTTGATGGGTTGCTGGGTTACTTGGTAGCGGGGTCTCGCGGTTGCGCGGTCTCGCGGGGTTCGATGTTTAGCGCTCGCGTAATCGGATGAGTATTGTCTCCACTGAGTATTGTCTCCACCGCGAGACCGCGCAACCGCGAGACCGCGAGACCCAACAACTCAGCAACTCAGAGACCGTCATCCCCCTCCATCAACGTATGCGCCAGCGACGTCAGCCCCAGCCAGCCGTAGCCGGCGGCGAATCCGCCGAGGACGTCGGAGGGGAAGTGGACGCCGAAGTAGACGCGCGAGAAGCCGACGCTGAGGATGGTGAGGCTGGTGAGGGTATGGACGACGGCCTGCGTGGCCACCGAGCGGTTCTGCACGAAGTGATGGGCCACGATCGGATACGTGGCCGCCGACAGCAGCGAGTGGCCGCTGGGGAAGCTGTGCGAATCGGGCAGGGTGATGCGGCGCGCCCGCTCGATGGGGCGCTGGCGCTGAAAAATATTCTTGAGTAGCGTGTTGATGACCATGGCTCCTCCGGTGGAGACGACCACGGTCCATGCATCCTGGCGCCGTCCCTGCCGCCACATCGCCAGCGCCGTGATCCCCGCCGCGCCGCCGATGACGAAGTGCGCGCCGAGCTGCGTGATGGCATTCATCGCCTCATGCATCGGCGGATTGTCGATCTTGTGGACGACGTCCATGACCAGCTCGTCGTAATGGTCGGCGCGCCCGGCCACCACCGATTCCGCCTGCTTTTTGAAGAACCAGAACGCCACGCCGGCCAGGACCACACTTCCGGTGGTTCCGATGGCCAGCGGCAGAAAACGATGCCTCCGTTTCGGTTCCTTTTTGGGTGTCTCCTTCACGGCGCGAAGTCTACGACATGTCGGGTATACTTAAACCTGATAACTTTATGTTGCCAAAACACACCGAGGGAGATCTGCGGCCGGCCCGGGTACCTGACGACTTCGAAATGTCGCCAAAACCGTCCGCGCCAGATCCGCGGCCAGCACGAATACCTGACGACTTCGATGATATTTATTCCCGGAACCGTGAAACTCTAAAAGCAATCGCTGTCCGCAAATTTGACGTTCCTGAGTCCGATGCGGAAGCTCTAGTTGCGGAGGTCTTTCTAAGCTACTTGAAACGACCTGCGGAAATCACCGAAGTGCGCAAGTGGCTGCTCGGGGCGATTTGCAACGCGAGTCGCTACTACTGGCGACATCAACGCAATACCGAGCAACTCGATTCGAAGACTGCCAGAGGTCTGCCAGACCCGGCTTCACTGAACATTCTCGAATCGCTGCCAGCTCGGATCGCAGCGGGCGAGGCTCTCGCAGGCCTGTCGCCTCGGTACCAGCACATTCTCCGGCTGCGCTACTTCGAGGGATACAGCATCAACGAGATCGCTGAGCATCTCGGCGTAACCGCGAAATACGCACAAAGTCTGGTAACGAAATGCCTTCGGAGATCGGAGAAGCTACTAGCAGACAGTAACCGCACACCACGCCTAGAAACCGAAAACCAAGAGTTGGGTCAAATTGTCGCCGAGTTCGTCGATGCCTATCGGAACTTAGGGTAGCAAACGAGTGGACATTACTCCGATTGATTTCGTCCGCGAATTTCTTGGAGATTTCTATGAACAGCGTTTCGTTTGCGGTACGATCACTGAGGATGAGTTTTACCTCGCACAAGCTGCGCTGATAGCGGATGAACTCGACGGCTGCGCCGAAGAGCTTTTTTCGCGATCTCCACTGCCGGTAAACTTCCCGGGCGGAGGGGCAATCCGACTCGTCCACTTGCGCGAGATGGACGGGAGCTATTTCCCGTTTCTTCTGCCGGTCCCCGCGAGAACACCTCGGAACCCAATTATATGTTTTCTGGGACACAGATTCGCTAAGGAGATCGAGGCACCCCTTCGGTATAACCTTCGGCACGTATTCAATCCTGATCGCATCGAACTCATGTGGTCGGCTCAGGATCTCTCGGCTTCTGATGTTTTTAGCGAAATCAAAACGAGTATTCGTCATGCAGATATGTGCTTTTTCGATAATCGAGGAACTGCGGATCAACCCAACGTTTATATCGAGGTGGGAATCGCTTGCGCGTTTGACGTGCCGACGATCGTAAGTGAATACGTGGGGCCTTCTGGAGGAGGAGCCGCGATTCCGTCTGATTTTCAGGGCCTCTTTCGAATCCAGTACGTTACGTACCAGCAGCTGTTTCGGACTCTGTATTTTGGTCTGCCGAACTTTATTCTGAAGAACCGTGGGCGCTGGACTGAGAAGCGTCGCAAACGTCGCTGATCACAGCGGGCGCGCCATCGTAATGAAGTGTGCGTCAACAGTCGCGCCGCAGGATTTGCGATAGAAGTCGATGGCGTCGGTCCATGGGATGATTATGCGCTCGTACCCGAGGCGATGCAGATCGGCGAGCGAAGCGCGGAGCAGGAGCGCACCGAGCCCTCGCCCGCGATGCGCGCGCGCAACGCCGGTCGGGCCGAAGAATCCGAGCCCGCGGTTGTTTGCCTCATGCGCCGCGAAGCCGGCAATCTCCCCCTCCACTTCGACGTAGACTAGCGTCGCTGGATCGTTCTCGCACGCATGCGATGACTCGAACCGCCAGATGCGGCCGAACTCGTTTTCGATGAAGCCGAGAACGCGATCGCGCGTCGCGTTCGTGGCCCGAAACACCCCCGCCCCCCACTCGCCGTTCGCTCCCGCCACCAAGTTCTGCGTCCTGGCGATCTCTTTGTACCCGCGATGCGCAAAAAACTTGATCGTTGCCGAATCACTCGCCACGACGCCCGGCGTGAAGTAGTTCCCCGGCTCCGCCGCCACGATCCGCGCCCCCCGCGCTTCCGCATCACCGAGCAGCGCACTGCCGATGCCGCGGTGTCGCTGCTCCCGATCGACGGCCAGAATGCGCAGCGACTTCGCGCCGGTCACAGACACCCCCGCGAAGTCGCCGTAGATGCGCACCTCGGCGTCCCCACTAACGCCCGCCCCGAAGCACTTCTCCTCCGCCACGCGCCCAAGGTCATACGGAGCGTCGTTTGCCCCTGCGAACAACGCCGCGATGCGAGAAAGATCGTCCCGTGTCCCCGTCCGAATCACGCCCGCCGATTACAACACACCCTCCCTGGGACCGCGCGCGTCCCGCGCGCGCTGTTAATGCTCGGCACCCTGCTGCTTTCCAGCGCGGGCGAGACGCCCGCGCTCCCAGGAAGGCGAATAACCTGTCATCGTTGGTACACGTCTGACGGTGGAGTCATCGTCGAATGTCCCGGAGCGCTGGCGTCTCGCCGGGTGGCCCGGAGGCGTCTCGCCTCCGTTCGCCGGTTACCAGCGACTGTCCCGTTGCTTGCCAGTCGGTCGGCGAGACGCCAGCGCTCCGTTCGCCGCCAGCGGTTATGCTTATCGCGAACGAGGCACTCCTATGACCGACCGGAAAGAGATGATCACCGCCGATCCCGAAGTGATGGTAGGAAAACCTGTCATCGCCACGGCCTCCTCCTCCGCCTTCGGTATCATGGTCTGCCCGTGTTTCGAATGGTACTTACCTGCGACGGTCTCATCGGCAAGGAGGGTATCTCCGCTCCGGACGATATCGAGGAGGAGTTCAGTCATCGCCCTTGGCAGACGTGCGTACAGTGCATCTGGGACGGCCAGCAGCTCCGTCTCACGTTGGAAAATGACTTCGACTCCTCCGGGGCGGCAAGCCTGGATGAATTCTGGGACGCTATTCATGCGTACATCGACTACGAAGGCGAGATAACCCTTCACATCGAGTCTGTGGAGAGTTTTTGAGCCTCGCGAACTCAGCTGCGACACCGAGACGGTGCCGGGCCAGCCGGCGAGGACGCCGGCGCTCCGACCGAGAACCAAGGATTACGCCACGGCCACGATTCGTTCCAAGGGGCCATGAAACTCCGCACGCTGCGATCCATCGTCATCCTGACCCTCTTCGCCGTCGCCTGCAATCAGCATGAAACGGCCGCGACCTCCTCGGCGGCGCCCACCCCGGCTCCCTCCTCATCGGCGCCGATGCCGGAGATGGCGGGGATGCCGATGTCGAACGAGCCGGTGCCGGATCGGAACGCGCCGGTCCTGGCCGCGGCGCAACTGACGAATCCCGCCGCCGTGGAGGTTTATGCCGAAGCGGCGCAGATCACTGACAGGCTGGCGAAGATGTATTGCTATTGCCAGTGTCATGAAGAGCGGGGGCACGTCAGCCTGCTGACGTGCTTCCAGACGCATCACGCCGAGGAGTGCGGAATCTGTCTGAGGGAAGCGTCGCAGGCGTATGCGGATTGGAAGAAGGGACTGCCGGTGCATGCATCGCAGCATGCGGCGGATGTGATGTTCCATCGCGGATCGCCTCCACCGAGCTTGCCTGAATAGCGGCCGCTTCGCGGCGTTGTCGGTTGTCGGTTTTCGGTTGGATTGGCGCGAGTGCGTCACGGTATAGCGAGGCTCGATGGGTTTTGACAACCGACAACCGATAACCGACAACGCGCCGGAGGCGCAGTTCTCGCAGTACCTTCAATCCATGAGCGATATTGTTCGCTGCCCGAATTGTGGTCAGGCCAATCGGTTGCCGGGCGACGGCAGGAAGGCAGTCTGCGGGAAGTGCAAGGCTCCGTTGACTGGCGGCCGTCCCATCGACGTCACCGACGCGAATTTCGCGGAGACGATTCGCAATGGATCGTTCGTCGTCGATTTCTGGGCGGCGTGGTGCGGGCCGTGCCGGATGATTACGCCGGTGATCGAGGAGTTGGCGGCGTCGCGGACGGATGTCCGTTTTGCGAAGCTCAATGTCGATCAGAATCCGCGTACGGCGACGGCGTATCGAGCCATGAGCATCCCACTGTTGGTGCTGTTCAAGGACGGCGTCGAAAAGGGACGCGTCGTTGGTGCGGTGCCGCGAAACCAGATCGAAGCGGCGATCCGACAGTATCTGTAACGGCGGCTTTGCCGCGTGGTCGGTGGTCGGTTATCGGTTGTCATACGACGGAGAGCATGACGTAGCTCACGCCGTGACACCGATAACCGATAACCGACAACGCGCCGACAGGCGCAGTTACAATTCACGCATGGTCAAGATCCCGACCGTCGATCAGGTGATCTCGCTCGTGCGCAAGCCGGGGGGGCCCGCCGTGGCTGGCGCGCATCGGGAGGCGAGGATTCGGGAGGCCTTCGAGCATGCGCCGGTCGGCATCGCGCTTGTCTCCATCGACGGCGCCTGGCTGCAGTACAACGAGCGGTTCCGCCAGCTCGCCGGCTACACGCGCGAGCAGCTGGCGCGGATGACGTTCACCGACCTCACCCATCCCGACGACGCCAAACGCGAGTTGGCGTTGATCAAGAGGATGCTCAGCGGCGACACGCGGGGCTACCGCATCGAGAAGCGGATCATCGAAAAGAAGGGGAAGTACCGCGAGGTGGACGTCGTCTGCGCCGTCACTGGCAGTGAGGAGGGGGGTCCGTTCCTCATCTACGTCGTCGATGAGCGCATCCGCAACGCACAGGGGCAGGTCCGTTCGTCGCACAACGCCGAGCAGCTCATCCTGGATGTCATCGACCAGCTCACCGACTTCGCCATCATCCGCACCGACGACAAAGGCTTCATCGCCGGATGGAATGCCGGCGCGGAACGGATCCTCGGCTACACGCGCGACGAGGTCGTCGGCCGGGCGCGCCGGATGCTCTATCGCGATCACGAGCATTGGGGCGGCAGGTCGACGCAGCAACTCCAGGAAGCGAGCGAGTCGGGGAGGTTGGAGCTGGAAGACTGGCGCGTGGCCAAAGACGGCCGTCATCTCTGGGTGCGGACGAGCCTCACGCCGGTACGGATCGACGGCGTAGTCAAGGGCTTCGTCGAAGTCATCCGCGCCCCCGAGGGGCCTGGCGAGGCGCAGAAGGAAACGAAACGGACCCTCGACGCACTGCAAGCGGAAGTGCGCAAGCGGCAGCAGACGGAGGAAGCGCTTCGTTCGGCCATCGAAGAGCTGCGGGTATCGGGCGAACAGGTGATGGACGAGTTGAAGATCATGACCGACGCGCTCCGCAAAGAGCTGGAGCGGCGGAAGCGTGCCGAGGAGGAGCTGCGGGCCATCCATGAGCGGGTGGCCAGGGCGGTTGTTACGCCGGCGGCGGCCGCGGAGTCGGAGATCGTCTCGACCTCGGTGCCGCCGCAGCGGAAGTGGAAGTCGCATGGCGACGCCACGCCGGCCGAGCTGCTCGTCAAACATGCCTCGCAGCAGCGGACCGGCCGGCTGGTCATCGCCAGCGGCTCCCGCGAGAAAGAGCTGTTCATCGAGAAAGGGAAGATCATCTCCTGCTCCTCGAACGACCCGGCGCGCTTCCTGGCGCAGCGGCTCATCGGCAGCGGGTTGATCACCGAGGAGCAGCGGCAGAAGGCGCTGGAAATCCGGCGGGAGACCCAGCTTGCCCTCGGCCGCATCCTGGTCATCCTGGGCGCGCTGACCGAGAACCAGCTCCACGACGCCATGCGCCGGAAAGCGGAGGAGGAGATCGCCGAGCTCTCCACCTGGACGGAGGCGAAGTACGTCTTCGTCGAAGAGGAGATCCCGACCCTGCAGCTCGTTCCTCTGCGCATGGACGTTGCGGAGATGGTCGTCCACCAGCTCGAACATCGCGGCGAGGGTCGGGTTGTCAGCCTTCCGGCCATCGACGTAGCCAGCATCGTCGACGAGGCGGTCAGCGATCTGGTGATCGACGACATCGCCTCATCGGCTGACGAGATCACGCACAATATCGAAGCCATCGCCTCCAACGCCGAGATCCTGATCGCCAGCGTCTCGGGCAAGACGAAGCGATTTCATCGCGCCAGTTGCGCGACCGCGAAACGCTTCGCGGATGAGACGCGCGTGGTCTTCATGAGCGCGGATGATGCGATCGCCGCGGGATACGATGCCTGTCGGATGTGTTTTCGGTGAGGTGGTGTGGCCGTCAAGAACTCTCGCTACAGGTAGTAGATGACCAATAGGGAGACCAATGTGGCACAGACGCTCTTGTCTGTGCCGGCTCTCGCCATGACTGGAGATCGCAAGCCCTAACGGGTAGCGGCTCCGGCCGGGGCACAGACAAGAGTGTCTGTGCCACATTGGTCCCTCGCTTGCGGCCTCAGGCACGTTGGAACGCGTGAGGTCATGAACTCGAGCCTGCTACAATCCGTCCGGCTCCCCGCCACGTACCTGGAGACAAACATGCGACGAATCGCCGCGGCGGTATTCAGCCTCTTCACCACGATCTCTCTCTTCGCCCAGACGCCACCGGCGCAACCCACGAGTGACTGGACGTTCAAGTCCCGCATCGAGCTGCGGGCGAACTATCGAGACAGTAAAGAGCAGACGTTTGCCCTCAAGTTCCCCTTCATGCCGAGCCAGTTGCCGGTCGGACAGACGACCGGCTTCGAGGAGACCGTCGACGCCGGCACGCACACGGAGCTGAGCGTGGCCCAGATCAAGCTCGACCTCGGCTACGGCAACTGGTTCCTGGCGCACACGCAACTGCATGCCAGCGACAAGTACCGCCGCAATCCGACCAGCGCGGACCGGAAGATCGATGCCGACGAGCTGTGGATCCAGTTCGGACCGAAGGGGGAGTTCCTGGAGCGCCCGGAGCGGACGTCGGTCTTCCTGCAGATGGGGAAGTTTCCGAAGATGGAGCGGCAGCCGATCCGGGTCCTCGAAAGCTACGGTCTCGTGGCCACCGCCTTCAACCGCTTCGAAGACGTCGGTGTGATGGGTGGCGGCTCGGTCGGCCGCAACTTCTATTGGCGCCTCACCGGCACGAGCGGCAATCCGCTCTACATCCGCGATCCGAACGCGCTCGCGGGCGACAACGGCGTCAAGGAGCTGTTACAACCGAACCCCGATCCGCGGCTGAAGTCGGGCTTCCCGATCCTCTACGACACGCGCGTCGAGGACCTGTTTCTCCAGACGAACAACATGTCCTTCGGGCAGGGACTCGGATACCGCTGGCAGAACGACGCGCAGACGGCCGGTTTCGACGCCGTCGCCTTCCACTACCGCCGCAACATGCGCGACGACGAGAACGCGCCGCTGACGGGAACGTTCTACGGCGTCGACCTCGATCTGCTGGAAGGGCCGCTCGACAAAGGGCTCCCGATCCGCGGCAACAAGAAAGAAGAGACCGGCGGCCGCGTCTACACGGAGTGGAAGGGCTTGACGTCGACCATTCAGTTCACCAGCCAGTCGGTGGCGGGGATGCACCGCTCCGGAGCGGAGGGCGAATTCGGCTACAAGTTCGATCTGTCGGGCGGACTCTCCGCCGGCGGCGAATCGCTGCTGCAGAGCATCCAGCCGGCCGTGCGCTGGAGCGAGCTCCACTACGGTTTCAAGGGGAATGGAGCCCTCTACCCGGCGCCGAGCATCTGGTGGAACTGGACGAAGATCGATGCCGGCATCCGGATCGGTTTCGCCAAGCACGTCGATCTGACGATCGAGCGAGCCCGGAACAACATCGGCGCGCCGAAGAAGATCCATCCGGACGAGACGCTGGCGACGGTGCGGGTGAGGATTTAGGGTTGCCTCATCCTGCCGTTGAGCGAAGCGAACCATGGCAGGATCTCCGGTGATACCGCGCAACGGCCTGGCAACAGGCGCCGCCCGCGCAATGCCACCGGAGATCCTGCCATGTTTCGCTTCGCTCAACGGCAGGATGGGAACCTCACACCGCACCGCCCCGTCCAACAGGAGAAATTTGTGTTCGGACCCTCCGGTTCGAAACGTGAGCAAAATTCGCGTCAAACGTCTCTCAGGGGCAAACGCATACCGATGAGCGATCACTCGCTGAAACGCAGTCTCCTTTTCTGCATCCTCTTTCTTCTCTCCACGGGCGGCGCGTTCGCGTCCACACCGTCGGCGCGCTTCGAGTCGCGGATGGTGTGGGACACAGCCATCCACCGTGCCGTCCTCTTCGGTGGCCAGACGTCCCTCGATTCCGGCACGAAGACCGTCTACGACCTGAACGATACGTGGGAATGGACCGGCGCCCGATGGATCCAGCGTTTCGGGTTGAACAGCCCGCCCCCCCGCGGCGCGCACTCGATGATTTTCGACCTGGCCCGCAACAGGGTGGTGATCTTCGGCGGACGCGAGGACAAGCTCAATCTCAACGATACGTGGAGCTACGACGGCAAAGACTGGACGCAGATCCCGACGGCGACCGCGCCGCCCGTCCGCGAGCTTGCCGGGATGGCCTATGACGCGGCGCGCGACCGCATCGTCCTCTTCGGTGGCACGCAACAGACCTATATCAACACCGGAAGGACTCTGGTGGAGACTCCCATCCACGATACCTGGGAGTTCGACGGCACGAACTGGAAACAGATCCTGTCTGACGGTCCGGTCGTGACCAAGCCGATCCTCGCGTACGACCAGGTCCGTCAGCAGACCATCATGATCGGCTACGACGCCAAGATCAACACGGTCATGTACGCGTACGATCCGGTGGCGGCGAAGTGGAATCAGCTCACGCCGGCGACGCTCCCCGCCTGCGCCAATGAAGGGGCGATGACGTGGCAGGGCTCGAACAATACGGTCCTCTTCACCGGAGGCGTCTGCGCGACCACGGGGGCGAATGAGGATACGCTGGAATGGGACGGGACAAACTGGACGAAGGTCGCTCTCGTGCTCTTCGTCGGCAGTTACCTCGGCGAGGCCATCACCTACGATCCCGACCACCAGAACGTCGTCCTCTTCGGAGGCGCGCCGGCCGCCGGGGTCTTTCTGGCCGCTACCTATACCTACAGCAACTTGATATGGCAGAGCGTGGCCGATCTCGACTATCCGGTGCCTCGCTCGCTTCCCGCCTTCGTCACGGATCCCGTGCACAATGTGATCTATCTCTACGGTGGGTTGAATGACTCGACGTCGTTCACCGACTTCTGGACGTATTCGAACGGTCTGTTCCAGCCGCAAAGCTCGGTCGTACAACCCGCCGATTGCTCCGATCCGCTGGCCGCGTTCGACACCGACCGCCAGAAGGTGGTGATGTTCTGCTCCGCAAGCGCCACATGGGAGTACGACGGTACGACGTGGACGCAGTACGACGTCACGAAAACCGCCCCGCCCGCCCATCAGTGGGGCAGTCTCGTCTATGACCAGACGCTGAAGAAGATCGTCTTCTTCGGCGGATACGACAGTACGACCACCAGCTATCTGGATCAGACCTGGACCTACGACGGCATCGTCTGGTCGCAGGTGAAGCAGAATCCCCCGCCGTCGCGCTCGCTTGCGTCGATGTGGTACGACCCCACCCTGAAGAAGACCGTGCTCTACGGCGGCCTCGGGCGGCTTACGTCCACCGATCGCCTGACGCGTTACAGCGACATGTGGTCGTTTGACGGCAACGGCTGGACCCAGATCAAGCCGGCCACCACGCCGGGCATGCGTTACGGCGCGCAGGTCACGATCGACCCGAAGACGAACCATGTACTTCTCTTCGGCGGGATCAGAGTCGATACCGATCCCCTCAACAATCAGGTGCAGGTCTATGCGAATGACATGTGGGACTGGGACGGTACGGCCTGGACGAAGGTCAATACGGCCACGGTGCCGCCGGCGCGCGAGAACTTCGGCCTCGCCCTCGATCCCACTCGCAACGAGCTGATCCTGTTCGCCGGCTACAGCGGCTTCTACCTCTCCGATCTCTGGAGTTACAGCAACGGCAACTGGAAACAGGTGACCGAGGTCCTGACGAGGCGCCGCGCCGCGCATTAGCGAGACCGATGTGGCACAGACAGTCTTGTCTGTGCCTTTTTTTGCCGCGTTAGCGGCAAAAAGACGGTAGCCAGGGGTGCGAGCGTTTTTTGCGAGCACCCCTGGAACCCGATGCAATCTGAAATCGTGCCGCGTCAGCGGCACTGGATGGAGTCCCCGATTACTCCAGTGCCGCTGACGCGGCACAAAACCATGGCATCTCTTACCAGGGGTGCTCGCAAAAAACGCTCGCACCCCTGGCTACCTTCGTGAGCCGCTATCGCGGCTTGAAATCGCAAGCTCTTCGGGGGGCTTCGGCCGGGGGCACAGACAGAGTGTCTGTGGCACATCACGCCCGTGCTATTCTCGCGCGCCGATCGAGAGCTCAATGAAAATGGGAACGTTCTCGCTGGCCCTGGGCGCCGACCATGGTGGTTTTGCGCTCAAGGAACAGCTAAAGACTTATTTGCGTGAAAAGGGTCACACCGTTCACGATCTCGGGACGCACAGCAACGATCCCGTCGACTATCCCAGGATCGCCAAAGCGGTTGCGGATTTCGTCGCCGCGGGGACTGCCCGCTTCGGAATCATGGTGGATGGCGCCGGGATCGGCTCGGCCATGACGGCCAACAAAGTACCGGGTATCCTTGCCGCGGCCGCCTACAACGAAACACTTGCACGAAACAGCCGCGAGCATAATGATGCGAACGTTCTCACGCTCGGGGCCGGGCAGGTCGACGTCGAGACGGCGAAACGAATCGTTGACGTTTTCCTCGAGACGGAGTGCACGGCGGATCGGCACCGCGCGCGGGTGAAAATGATCCGCGAGCTGGATAAAGGAGGGCGTGGGATGACCCCGAGGAACAGCGACCTGTCGGCAGAAGACACTGCACGGATCGCCGACCGGGTGCGCCAGCTTCTCCAGGGGGGCAGTATCCCGCCGCCCGCCACGACCATCATCCCGCCCGATAAACTCGTCAAGCTGATCGACCACACGCTGCTGAAGCCGGAAGCGACGGCCGAAGACATCGAGAAACTCTGCCGGGAGGCCGCGCAGTTCGGCTTCTATTCGGTATGCGTGAATCCGACCTGGGTGGCCAAGGCTAAAGCACTGCTCCGCGGGACCCCGGTGAAGGTCTGCGCCGTGGTCGGTTTCCCGCTCGGCGCGCAGTCGCCGCAGATCAAGACCCTCGAGGCACGCCGCGCCCTTCGCGAAGGGGCGCAGGAAATCGACATGGTCATCAACATCGGCGCGCTGAAGAGCAAAGATGACCGCCTGGTTGCCCGCGACGTCCGCGGAGTGGTCGAAGCCTGCGACGAAGCGCGCGCCGTCTCCAAGGTCATCCTCGAGACCGCCCTCCTCAACGACGAGGAAAAGGTCCGGGGATGCCGGTTGGCCATGAAGGCGAATGCCGATTTCGTGAAGACCTCCACCGGCTTCTCGAAATCGGGCGCGACCGTTGAGGATATCGCCCTGATGGCGCGCACGGTGGCGCCGCGCAAGCTGGGCGTCAAGGCCTCCGGCGGCGTACGGACCTACGCGGACGTGGTAAAGATGGTCGACGCCGGCGCGACGCGCGTCGGCAGTTCAAACAGTGTCAAGATTCTGGAAGAGGCCACGCAGTTGGCCTCGGGGAAGAGGTGAGGAGTGGCCGAGCTTCGCTGCTACGTATTCATTGACAGCCTGCAGCCGCAGTTCGCGTCGTTTCTCGGAACGGTGGCGCAAGGATTTCTGCCGGTGCCCGGGCAGGCGGCGCTGTTCGTCGAGATCGCGCCGGGCATGGACATCATGCGCGTGACCGACGTCGCCCTCAAGTCGACCGACGTCCGGCCGGGGATGATGATCATCGAGCGCGTCTACGGCATGCTCGAGTTGCACGCCGATTCACAAGCCGACGTGCGCCAGGCCGGCCAGGCCATTCTCGATTCGCTGAATCTGAAGGAAACAGACCGCATCAAGCCCGAGATCACCTCCAGCCAGGTGATCCGCAACATCTCCGACTACCATACGCAGCTCATCAACAGGACGCGCCACGGAGACATGATCATCCCCGGCCAGTCGCTGTATGTCATGGAAGTAGCGCCCGCCGGCTATGCCGCCATCGCGGCAAACGAGGCGGAGAAGGCAGCCAACATCAATGTCCTCGAGGTCCGTGCCTTCGGCAGTTTCGGGCGCGTCTACCTCGGCGGCGAAGAACGCGACATCGACGTCGGATATCGTGCGGCAGAGCAGGCCATCAATTCGATTGCCGGCCGCGCCGGAAAACCGTGAAGAAAAGGCTGAAGGCAGAAGGCAGAAGTAAAAGCAGAAGCAGAAACGAAAGGTAGAAGCCAGAAGGAAGAAACCAGAGACAGAAAGCTGAAGGGTTTCCACCTTCTGCCTTCTGCCCTCTGCCTTCTGACTTTAAGGAGGGACGCATGACAGACGCACTGGGCATGATCGAAACGAGGTCGTTTCCGGCGGTAGTGGAAGCCGCGGACGCGGCGGTGAAGGCGGCGCGAGTGGATCTCGTCTCCTATGAGAAGACGGGTGGCGGCTATACCACCATCGTCATCCGCGGAGACGTTGCGGCCGTGAAAGCGGCCTGCGATGCCGCGCAGACGGCGGCGGGACGGGTCGGCGACGTCGTGACCGTGCATGTGATCGCACGGCCGCACGATCAGGTCGACGTCATCATGCCGCTCGGCCGGAACTCCGGTCCGGCAACGGCACCTGCTCGCGCGAAGAAGTAGCAGGACCTACGTCCAATGCAACTCGCGAGAGTCGTGGGAAGCGTCGTCGCTACTCGTAAAGAGGAGAGCATGCAGGGGATCAAACTCCTGGTCGTGCGCCCTCTGGACGAAGAAGGCCGCGAGAGCGGCAACGCGATCGTGTCGGCCGACGCGGTAGGGGCCGGTCCGGACGAAATCGTTCTGATCGCCGCCGGAAGCTCGGCCCGGCAGACCGCGGTCACGGACAAGCGCCCTGTCGACTCAGTGATCCTGGCCATCGTCGATAGCTGGTACGTCGGCGATTCCGCGAAGTACAAAAAGTGAGCTGACCGTGAGCTGACAGATGAGCCTGACCGATCAGGAAATCGAAACAATCGCGCGGCGCATCGCCGCCGACATGGCTCGCGGCGGAACGATCACCCCTCCGCCTGCCGTGTCTCAGGATGCCGGACTGGGGATCTTTGCCACGGTCACCGAGGCGGTGAATGCGGCGACGGTGGCGCAGAAGGAGTTCGTCGCCCTCAAGCTCGAACATCGCGCCCGCATCCTCGAGGCGATGCGGCAGTCGATGCGCGAGAACGGCACGGCTCTGGCCAAGGCCGCCTTCGAGGAGACCGGCTTGGGGCGGTTCGAAGACAAGATCGTTAAGAACCGTCTGGTCACCGAGCGGACGCCGGGACTGGAAGATCTCGTTCCGATCGCCACCACCGGCGACAACGGCCTCACGCTCGTCGAGCCCGCGCCGTTCGGCGTCATCGGGGCGATCACGCCGGTCACCAACCCGACCTCCACCATTATCTGCAATTCGATCGGGATGCTCGCCGCCGGCAACAGCGTCGTATTCAATGTCCATCCCTACGCGAAGAGCTGCTGCATGCAGACCATCGCCCTCCTCAACAAGGCCATCGCCGCCGCCGGCGGTCCTCCCAACGTCATCACCGGGATCGCCACCCCGACGGTTGAATCGGCGCAGGAGCTGATGAAGCATCCCGGCGTGCGGCTGGTGGTCGTGACCGGCGGTGGCGAAGTGGTGAAGGTGGCCATGAACAGCGGCAAGCGGGCCATCTGCGCCGGTCCGGGGAATCCCCCGGTGGTTGTGGACGAGACGGCGGACATCGACCGTGCCGCCCGCGACATCATCCTCGGTGCATCGACCGACAACAACATCATCTGCACCGACGAGAAGGAAACGATCGCCGTCTCCTCGATCGCCGACGCACTCATCGCCTCGATGGGACAGCAGGGAGCGATCGTTCTTCCCCGCGAACGGCTCTCCGAGCTGGAGAAAGTCGTCTTCACGGAGATGAAAGGGCCGAGGCAGAAGTCGTGGATCAATAAGGACCTCATCGGCAAGAACGCTAACGTGATTCTGGCGAAGATGGGGATGAACGTTCCCGATTCGGTCCGCCTGGTGGTGGTCGAGGTCGATGATGGCCATCCGCTGCTCTGGACCGAGCAGATGATGCCGGTCATGCCAGTCGTTCGCGTTTCGGATGCGAACCGCGCCATCGATCTGGCCGTCGAGATCGAAGGGGGGAACCGTCACACCGCGGTGATGCATTCGAAGAATCTCGACAACCTGAGCCGGATGGCCAAGGCGTGCAATTGCTCGATCTTCGTCAAGAACGGCCGCTCGCAGGCCGGCCTCGGACTCGATGGCGAGGGGTACTGCTCCTTCACCATCGCCAGCCCCACCGGCGACGGGATGACCGGACCGCGATCCTTTTCGCGCTGGCGCCGTTGCGTGCTCGTCGGTCACTTCAGGATCACGTGATGAAGAGGACCTCGGCGTTCGCCGTCATCGATTTCTCCGACATTCCGACGGGTGTCTGCGCGGTCGATTCGATCCTCAAGAAGGCCTCCATTGCTTTCGTTCGCGCTGGAACGGTCACGCGCGGCCGTTATCTGGTCATGTTCGGCGGTTCGACCGCCGCCACCGCCGAGTCGCTGGCCGAGGCGCTGGCGACGAGCGGCAACGGAATCATCGATCACGCCTTCCTGCCCGACGCGCATCCCGCGCTCTTTGACGCGGCGATTGGTGCACGCAGGAAGTCCACCGGATCCCTACTCATCATCGAAACCGAGACCGCGTCGTCGATGGTTCGCGCGGTGGAAGCGGCCCTCAAGGGAACGCCGGTCGAGCTGATGGAGATGCGTTTGGCGGACGCCGGGCTGTCCGGTAAAGGGCTGGCGCTGATGGCCGGCTCGCTCCACGACATCGAATACGCGGCCATCCTGGCGGCCAACGGGACCGGGGCCGATGCTGCGCCCCCCCGAGGATTCTCGTTCCGCCTGATCGCCGCCCCGCACGAGATCGTGGAGCGCGAGATCGCCGCGGTGACGCGATTCGATCTCGCTCCGCTCCTGGAGCTGGACGGGGAGGCGGGCTGATGTTGCTCGGCCGCGTCATCGGTCAGGTCGTGCTGTGCGTCGTGACGCCGGGGCTCGAGGGAGTGCCGATGCTCATCGTCCAGCCGCTGGACAAGACCTTGAAGCCGAAAGGAAAGACAATCGTCGCCGCCGACGCCACGCGCATGGCCGGCCTGGGCGAGCTGGTCTCCTACGAGGGCGGCCGCGAGGCGGCCATGGCTCTCGACCCCGCCTTCGTGCCGGTCGATCATGCCATCCTGGCCATCGTCGACGGAGTCAATGTCACATGATCCTCGGCCGTGTCATCGGAGAAATCCACGGCTCGATCAAGCACCGCTTCTACGAGGGCAGAAAGCTCCTCTGGATCGAGAAAACGACGCCCACCGGCGCCCCGACCGGCGACTACGTCATCGCCGTCGACTCCGTCGGCGCAGGAGCCGATGAGCGCGTCCTCGTGCTCGACGAAGGAAACGGCGCAAGACAGGTGCTCGACTCAACGGACGGCCCGGTGCGCTCGGTGGTGGTAGGGATCATCGACGACATCGTGGACGGGTAGGTCTCGCGGTCACGGGGTCTCGCCGTCTCGCGGCGTTTGTAGTGTCTGGCAGACCCGATATGGCATGGCACAGACAGGCACAGGACAGACAGACACTCTTGTCTGTGCCGGCTCTCAAAAACTCAGCGGTGTATCCCCGCCGCGAGACCGCGCAACCCCGAGACCGCGCAACCCCGAGACCGCGCAACCGTACTTTCCAAAATCATAGAGACGGCAGCCCGCCCCGGATGTAAGTTACCCCTGTCGCTGATCCGAAAAACTCGCAGCGACCCAGTGGGCGCACTCTAGCGCGTCAGCCCGTTGCACGGCCGAGCAACGGGCATTTTTTTATCCGGTGAGCCGCATCTGGTGTGCCACCAGCGAGAGGTCGACCATCGAGACGAGATCGTCATCGATGTCGGCGGGCTTCAGTACCGGCGTCGATGGCATCGCGCGGCGTACTGTCTCCGACTGAGGGGTGATGATGAGCATGGCCACGCCTTGACCGTATCGCGCTTCGATCCGGCGTGCGACGGAGATGGCCACCATGGCAGGCAGCTCCACCACCACGCCGTCGACGTGTGCCGCTCCGGCAAGCTGTTCGAAGATGGCGTCGTCGTCGATCCTGCTGACCAGATAACCGGCGGTTCCGAGCAGCGCCGCGGTGTGCGACGCCCCGGCGTCAGCACGCAGAAGCAGATGCGGAACCAGTTGCGACATGGGATTCTCTCCTTCCCCGAGCTTCGCGCATGGCGCGATGCTGGACGATCCACGTACGAACGCGTGCAACGAGCTGCATGACGTCTTCCGATTTCGGCATGACGCCGTCGGCGCCGAACTCTTCCGCCAGCGCCGCCAGCTCACCGGCCGGACGGCCCGAGAAGAGGATGACCATTGCGTCGGAATTTCGGAGCAGGCGTTCCCGCCCAAGCCGGAAGAACGACTCGCCTGAAAGAGCCCGGAAGCTGAGATCGAGCAGGATGAGGTCGGGGTTGGCCTGACGGATGATCAGTGGCAGCGTGATCATGGAGTCGTGAGTGGTTACCTCAATCCCTTCGATCTCGAGCAAAGCCTTGAGACCTTCCAGGATTTCGGGATGGTCGTCGACGATCAGAACGCGTCCTGGCTGCGGAAGATTGGTCTTCATTTGGACGCCGCCTGCGCACGACGTACGAGACCGGCCACCGCATGAGGAGCCAAGGGCTTGATGAGGTAGTCGTCGATGCCATATTGCAGCTTCGCTTCATTCTGATAGCGCGTGTGCTTGTAGATGGCGGTCATGATGGCGATGTGCGGGTGGTAGTCGGCATCGATGTGCCGGATGAAGCGGGCGATCTCGAACCCATGCATCTCCGGCAGCAGGCCGTCGAGCAGGATCAGATCCGGCCGGCTTTCGGCGGCGATCCGAAGCGCCTCATAGCCGCTGCTGGCGGTGAACGGGGCAATCTGCAACGCCCGGAACTGTTCGATGAGCGACCAGCGCAACTTCCGCTCGTCCTCGACGATCAGCACCGTCGGCAAGGTTGCATCAACCGGAAAGTACTGCGGGTTGGGAACTGCGATCTCGGCAATGCTCATGGTGGCCTCTTTTCCTTCTCAGACTCGGGTACCGCTAGTCCAAGAGTGTTGCCACGGGGGTGGGAGGAGCTAAGTCATTGAAGCATTAAGGGAACCGCGCATTGCAGCACTCGGGGCAGCCGTTTGGTTTTTGGAGAAGTGTCCGGAATCAGGACGGGTTCTTCTCCAGCGTCTCGAGCAGAAAGAGGATTTCGGCGGACAGCATCCCGATCACTCCGCCTGCGACGAAAAGGAGTGGACGAACGGTCGATTCGGAACCACATTGGAAGCAACGGAGGTCCAATGCACTCGAAGCGTTTCGTAGCCCTGCTGCTGGTCGCGGTGTTGGCGGCATGCCGTCACGGACAGACCGCCGGCCCTCAAGCTCAGTTGCCTCGAGTTCAGTCGCCTCAGTTCATCAACAACAGCAATCCGCCGCTCGAGCCCGCCGGGAGATCCCCTGTCACGGAAGTGGGCGGTTGGTGTCTCCTGCAAACCGGATCGCAACGGTGGAGGTTGTGCAACATCCACTACCACCGCCCCGCGGAGCACGTTACTGCGTTTGTCGGCCCGACCCTTCCACCGTGCCCCGGTGCGGAAGGCACGAATCCGCAGGAATGGGTGGAGATTCACTACGCCTATTGTTACGCGGGCCGCAGCCGGTCGTGCAATCAGCAGACGTGCCCGGCGCTTCGCGCGTGTGCATTAGAGACCGAGCTCGGAGGCCTGGACTGTCCCGCGCCGTTCGTGGTCCGCTCGATCTGGGCGCGTATCACCCCGACCGGCGGCTTCAGGCCGGCGGAGGATCCGCTCCCGCCGTCCGGCTATTATGCCGAATACGACGGCTCCTCGACCGGTGGCAGCGGAGGCGTGTTTCCGGCGTATTGGAAAATCAATCGCAACTGCGTGGAGATCACCCAGGCGGCGCTGGCCGGTGTTCACCTCGATCCAACGCGCCCATTGCAGCCGAACGCGCCACAATCGCTGCGGCCGCGAAGCACCACGGGAAACTAGGCGGATACGCTACGAAGGAGAGCAGGCCTGCTCCCTGCGGGCGTCTCGCCCGGAGGGAGGACGAGGTCGAACGCAACTGTTGGCGATTTCGCCGTCCGCGTTTTCAAGTCTAACCCTGCTTTTACGAGGCCCACCGCCCTACTTCACCTTCGTCCCCGCCGGAACTCCAGCATCGACGCTCAGCAGAGACGGCTCGCCGTCGATCGATGCCGCCAGCACCATGCCGTTCGACTCGATGCCCATCAGCTTGGCCGGTTGCAGGTTGGCAACGATCACGATCTTGCGTCCTACCAGCTCCTCCGGCGTGTACTTGGTGGCGATGCCCGCCACGATGGTGCGTTCTTCGTCGCCGGTGGAGACGGTCATCTTCATCAGCTTCTTCGATTTGGGCACGCGCTCGGCGGCGCGGACTTCGGCGACGCGAAGGTCGATCTCCATGAACTGATCGATGCTGATCTTGGTCGCGTCTGGCGGCGTAGCCAGCGACGGCGCCGGGGGTTCCGGTGCAGCCGTCGCCACTTCGTTCTTCTCTTCCACGGGGACTCCTTTGATATAGGCATCGATGTCGATGCGCGGAAAGATGGCGTCGGTGGCGCGCACCGGGGCGCCGGTCGGGAGAGCGCCCCAGGCCAGGGCATCGCTGCCGATGAAGTCGGGATCGCTGCCGAGGCGGGTCAGCGCTTCGCGTGTCGTCGACGGCATGAAGGGGGCCATCATCACCCAGACGATTCGCTGGGCTTCGAGCGTGTTCCAGAGGATGCGCGAGAGCGTTTCGTCGGCGCCGCTCTCCTTGAACTTCTTCCACGGCTCGCGGTTGACGATGTAGCCGTTCACGGCCACGAGCAGCTTCCAGGCGGCGTCGAGCGCGCGCTGGAACGCCAGGTCGTCCATCGCCTTCAGATACTCCGGCACCAGTTGTTCCGAGGCGCGCAGCAGCTCGTTGGCAGGACACGACGTCGGTGGCGTCCTGCCGCCGAAGTAGGTGTCGGTCATCTTGATGGAGCGGGAGAGCGTGTTGCCGAGGTCGTTGGCCAGGTCGGCGTTGTAGCGGCCGAGAAACGCTTCGTCCGAATAGTTCTGATCCTGCCCGAAGACCATCTCGCGCAGCAGGAAGTAGCGCAGCGAATCGGCGCCGAACTCGTCGATGATGTTGTACGGCCGCACCACGTTGCCGAGCGACTTCGAGATCTTCTGATTGTCGCGGAGCCACCAGCCGTGGCCGACGACGCGTTTCGGTAGCGGCAGGCCGGCCGCCATCAGGAAGGCCGGCCAGTAGACGGCGTGAAAGCGAACGATGTCCTTGCCGACGAGGTGAATGTCCGCCGGCCAGTCGTGATCGAACCGGGCGTGCTCGGCGCTTCCGAAGCCGAGCGCCGAGATGTAGTTCGTCAGCGCGTCCATCCAGACATAGACGACGTGATCGGGATTGCCGGGGAAGGGGATGCCCCATTTGATCGACGTCCGCGAGATGGAGAGGTCTTTGAGTCCCTGCTCGACGAACGAGACGATCTCGTTCATCCGCGTGGGCGGATAGACGAAGCCGGGATTCTGGCGGTAGTGCGCGAGGAGCGGCTCGGTGAAGCGGGAAAGCTTGAAGAAATAGTTGCTCTCGGTGGTCATCTCGACGGGATGGCCGCTCTCGTCTTTCCCATCGCGCACCTGATTCTCGGGGACGAAGGTCTCCTCGTTCTGGCAGTACCAGCCGGTGTGCTCGCCGAGGTAGATGTCGTCCGGCATCCGCTCCTGGATGCGGCGGATCAACTCCAGAACGCCGAGACGGTGGCGCGGCTCGGTGGTGCGGATGAAATCGTCGTGGCTGATGTTGAGCTTCCGCCACATCTCGTGATGCTTGGCCACGACACGGTCGGCCAGCGCGATCGGCTGGATCCCTTCCTTCGCCGCGGCCCGCTCGATCTTCTGCCCATGTTCATCCGCGCCGGTGAGGAACCAGACGTCGTCCCCCATCCGCCGCCGATGGCGGGCGATGACGTCGGCCACGACGTTCTCGTACATATGCCCGATATGCGGATCGTCGTTGACGTAGTGGATGGCGGTGGTGATGTAGAGCTTGCTCATGGAAAGGGGAGGGATTGTAGCCTAGGGGGCTGGGTCGCGAGGTCTCGCGGTTGAGTGCAGAACCACCGCCGCCCGCCCGTTAACCCATCGAACTGGGAAACCGCGTCGGTTGTCCGTCTCTCTGCCTGCAGGCAGGTTTTTATTGCTGGCCGCACCCGGCAAGGTGCAGAATATTGCGTCCGTCCCCAAACAACTGAGGAGAGAGATCATGCGTTACGCTCGTCGCGGCGTTCTGGCGTTCTTCGTCTATCTCACGGTGTTCATCGCGTTCCCCTCGTTTGCGTCCCTTCGACTGAGCACGGCTTCACACGGATCGGGCATCACGTCGAAGACGGTTCATGAGCTCACCGGCATCTTCTTCAGCGGCAGCTTCGGCTATTCGATCGGTGGCGGGCAGGCAATCATGAAGGCGGACACCGTCACCAATTCGAATGCGACGGCATCCGGGCCTCTGCGCTTCAGCCTTTGGTTCACCTCCGCCCCCTTTCCATCGGCCGGCTTCTCCACCGCCAGTTTCGACATCACGCCATCGCTCGCCGCCGGACAAAGCGTCAACGGTGTGAACGCCGGCAACACCGGCGCTCCGTTCACCGCTCCACCCATCGGTTGCTACAACGTCTCGCTTGTGCTCGAAGAGAACGTCAGCGGCACCTGGACGGAGCGCGACTTCGGCACCTTTTCCAGGACCTTCGACATCGGAAACGGCTGCATCGTCTCGTTCACCGCCTCTCCGTCCACCGTAGCGTCAGGATCGCCGTCGACGCTCTCGTGGACGACCGCCGGCGCGTCTGTGACCAGCGTCAGCATCGACAACGGTGTCGGCAGCAAGGCGGCCAGCGGCTCGACGTCCGTGAGTCCGACCACGACCACGACCTACACCCTCAGCGCATTCACGACCGCGAACGCATCGCCTCCGACGAAGCAGGTGATCGTAACGGTCGGGGCAGCCGCGCCGACGATCTCGTTCTCCGCCAGCCCCGGCACGATCAGCTCCGGCCAGAGCTCGTCGCTGGTCTGGAACACCACCAACGCCACGACGGTGACCATCGACCACGGCGTCGGATCGCAGCCGCTCTCCGGTTCCACCTCGGTCAGTCCGACAGCGAACACGACCTACACGCTCACGGCGACCGGCCCGGGCGGCACGTTGACGAGTACGGCCACGGTGACGGTGAACCAGCCGCCGCCCCCAAGACACAGGGCGGTCAGTCACTAGCGAAAACCTTCCCCTTTGCGTTCTTCGCGGCTTCGCGTGATATCGATTTCACGCGAAGGCGCGAAGCCGCGAAGGGACGGCCTTCCCATTTACCGTAATTTCACAAAAAACATGGTGTACACCGTCCTTTTTTGATTGACCTGCTGATAATAACTCTCGACCGAGAAGAGGTAACTTCCTCCTCAATGGAGACCTTGCCGGCGTGAGTTAAATCGCTCTACAGCTTTACCTTACGTTGAATCAGGACTCTCCCCGATCCTGCAAAGGCCGCCTCGCTACCGGTTCTCACCGTTACAAAATAGGACTTCTTGAGGTGTCGGGACTCCGTCCAGTGCCGCTGACGCGGCACGCTTCGAAGAGACAACGCAGACCAGGGGTGCTCGCAAAAAACGCGCGCACCCCTGGCTACCTTCGTGAGCCGCTATCGCGGCGTCGTAACGTCCAATCTCCTCAGAGTCCGTTCAAGAGGCCATCCGATCCTCTGCTACCCTTCGCGCCGCATGAAACTGATCGTCGGCCTCGGCAATCCTGGCGCGGAGTACGAGCGCTCGCGGCATAACGTCGGGTGGATGATCGCCGATGCGTTCGCGAAGAAGTTCAGGATCGGGATCAGCAAACACGAGAAGGACGCCATGACCGGCGAGGGGCGTGTGGCCGGCGGCAGCGTCAAGGTGGCCAAGCCGCAGACGTTCATGAACAACTCCGGCGACGTCGTGCGGCTGCTGGTCAATGCCTACAATGCCTACCTCGATTCGACCGACGACCTCATGATCGTCTACGACGATATCGATCTGCCGCTGGCGCGGCTGCGCATCAAGCCGAGCGGGTCGTCGGGGACGCACAACGGGATGCGCTCGATCGTGGCCGCGCTTGCGAGCGAGCGCTTCCCGCGCTTACGATTCGGCGTCCGCGGCGCGGAGTATCCGGATGGCCGGCTCCGCGACTATGTCCTCGACGATTTCACCGCCGAGGAGGCGCCGATGGTGAGCCGGGGAATCGAGCGGGCGGTCGATGCGCTGGTTCTGTTTGCACGCGGCGATCTGAAGCGGGCAATGAACGAATTCAACCGCGATGTCGTCGAGGGTGAGAAAGACGAGAAAGGCAATGTTGAAGGTTGAATGTTCGACAGCCTTTGACCGTAGCCTCTCATTCAACATTGAACATTGAACATTGAACATTCAACATTTCGTTTTTGATTCTCAGAGTTAGAAAGACACCACTCCATGAACATCCACACCCTCGGCGAGCTGCGCGCAACCGGTTACCGCATTACCTCGGTCAAAGATGAGATGCGGCGTAATCTGCTCGCGGCCATCGCCCGCGGGCAGACTCTGTTCCCGGGCATCCACGGCTACGAACGGACGGTCATCCCGGCCATTCACAACGCCATCCTCTCCAGGCACGACATCATCCTCCTCGGCCTGCGCGGCCAGGCCAAGACGCGCATCCTCCGCTCGCTGACGAACCTCCTCGACGAGCGCGTTCCGATCATCGCCGGATGCGAGATCAACGACTCGCCGCTGGCGCCGACGTGCAAGCGGTGCCGCCGGCTGGCCATCGAGAAAGGAGACGACCTGCCGATCGCCTGGCTCGCGCGCGACGAGCGCTATCGCGAGAAGCTGGCCACGCCCGACGTCACCGTCGCCGATCTCATCGGCGACATCGATCCGATCAAAGCCGCAAATCAGCGGCTCACGTACGCGGACGAAGAGGTCATCCACTACGGAATCATCCCGCGCACGAACCGCGGCATCTTCGCCATCAACGAGCTGCCCGACCTGGCGCCGCGTATTCAGGTGGCGCTGCTGAACATCCTCGAAGAGCGCGACCTGCAGGTCCGCGGCTTCCCCATCCGCATCCCGATGGACGTCGTGCTCGTCTTCAGTGCCAACCCCGAGGACTACACAAGCCGCGGCAACATCATCACGCCGCTCAAGGACCGCATCGACTCGCAGATCCTGACGCATTACCCGCAGAGCGTCGAGACGGCCATGCAGATCACGCGGCAGGAGGCGTGGACGGACCGCGCCGGAAGCGTGGCGCTGGTGATCCCCGACTACATCCACTCGCTGGTCGAACAGATCGCCTTCGTCGCCCGCGGCTCGGAGCTCGTCGATCAATCGTCCGGCGTCTCCGCGCGCCTGACCATCGCGGCGATGGAGCTGCTGCAGTCGAACATGGAACGGCGCGCGGCGCTGACGCACGACCCATCGGTCTTTCCAAGGCTCTCCGATCTGGCCATGCTCCTTCCGGCGATCACCGGCAAGGTGGAGATGGTCTACGAGGGGGAGCAGCAGGGGTCCGAGGTCGTGGCGCGCAAGCTGATCGGCGAGGCGGTGGCCAAACTCTTCGCCACGAAGTTTCCGCCGATCGAGCGCGCCGGCGTCGGCAGCCGCAATGAGCGCAATCGTTCGTACGCCGATCTCGAGGACGAGGAGCTCGATGACGCCTTTGCCGGACGCCGCCGAAAACAGCAGCCGCCTCCACGAAGGGAAGAAAAGCCGGCCGCACCGACGGAGCCGAACTACGACTCGATCCTGGCCTGGTTCGTCGAAGGCAACAAGATCACCCTCTCCGACGAGCAGCCGTTCGCCGTCTATTTCTCGGAGCTGAAGCGCGTTCCGAAGCTGCTCGAAACAGCGACGAAGTATGCGAAATCATCCGGCGACCACGAGCAGGCCTTCTGGATGGAGATGATCCTCGAGGGGCTGCACCAGTCGCTGCGCCTTGCCCGCGAAGATCTCGACTCGACGATCACGTTCCAGGAGATGATGAAGTTCAATGTGCTGCGGACGGTGAAGTAGGCCGGAGGCCGTTGTCGGTTATCGGTTGTCGGTTGATGGTTGCAGGGTTGCACGGTTGCAGGGTTGCAAAGTAGCAGTTACCGGTACAACCCTATTCTTTGCAACCCAGCAACCCAGCAACCCCAGCAACCGACAACCGACAACCCGTTACCACGTCACCCCCCGCCAACCAGCTACAATCCCCTCACATGGCCAAGGTCACTGCCGAGATCCCAGGCGATTTGTCGCGACAGATCGACCGCATGATCCGCGATGGATGGTTTCCGGATCAGGAAGCGCTCTTGCGCGAGGCCCTCTCACATTTCGTCGATGCGAAGTCGTTCCTCGGCGACTCGCCGCGGATGCTGCACCGCTTCGCCGCCGATGCCCTCAACGATTCCAAACCCGAGGTGGCACTCAAGTTCGTCAACCGAGCCCTGTCGCTTCTTCCGACGCAGACCATGACCGACTTTCACCTTTACCAGAGCCTCGTCGAGCTTCGCGTACAGATCCTCCTCGTCCTCGACCGGAATGAAGAGGCGTTGACGGGGTTGGAAGAGGCGCGCGAGCTGCTGCCGAACAATCCGACCATTGCCAAATGGATCGCGCGGTTGAAGAAGAGGTGAGCAGAGGATTGCCTCACGCGTGAGGCGATTTCCTGACCATGCGCCATCGATACTCCTACCTCGATCCCGATCTCATCCGACGGCTCCTCGCCGAGATGGGGCTGCGGCGGCTGTTCAATCATTTGCTGCTGCAAAGCGGAGGCGATGTCGACGAGGCCATGCGCTGGATGCGGGCGCTGCAGGATCGGGGGTACATCGATCCCAACATCGACCTCGAGGCCTTTTTCGCGCGGTTGATGGAGGAAAACGTCATCGGGGAGGACGCCAACGGCAACGTCGTCCTCGGCGCGGGCGGGGAGCGGCAGATTCGCCGCGACGCGCTCGATGAGATCTTCGGCGGCCTGCAGAAGTCGATCAGCGGCTCGCACTCCGTCGCCTCCGCAGGGCAGGGCACCGAGCGGCTGACCGAGACGAGGCCGTATCAGTTCGGCGACGATCCGATGGCAATCGATTCCATCCGCTCGCTGCAGAATGCCATGAAGCACACCGACCCGGCGGACGCCATTCTCATGGCCGAGGATGATCTGGAAGTGTTCGAGACCGAGCACAACTCCAGTTGCGCCACTGTGGTCATGATCGACATCTCCCACTCCATGGTGCTCTACGGTGAAGACCGCATCACGCCGGCGAAGAAGGTGGCCCTGGCGCTGACGGAGCTGATCCTGACGAAGTATCCGAAGGATTCGATCGACGTGCTGCTCTTCGGCGATGAAGCCACCGAGGTGCCGATCTCCCAGATCCCTTACGTGCAGGTGGGGCCGTTTCACACCAACACGAAGGCCGGCCTCGAGCTGGCGCAGCGCATCCTTCGGCGCCATAAGCACAACAACAAACAGATCTTCATGATCACCGACGGCAAACCGTCGGCGCTGACGGAGAACGGCCACCTCTACACGAACTCGTTCGGCTTGGATATGAAGATCGTCAACCGCACGCTGGAAGAGGCCGACCGCTGCCGCCGCGCGAACATCCCCATCACCACCTTCATGCTGGCCACCGACCCGATGCTGGTGAACTTCGTCGAGCAGCTCTCGAAGATCAACCGCGGACGGGCCTTCTACTCATCGCCCGACCGGCTGGGCGAGTACATCCTGGCCGACTACATCCGGAACCGCCGCAAGTTCGTGCACTAGATCTCACGCGAAGACGCGAAGTTCCTATCTCCCGTCTTCGCGTCTTCGCGCCTTCGCGTGAGATCGTTTACCGCTTCGTGTCAGCAAACGGTTTCGTCGAGCCACTTCGCGTGTCGAACTGGGACGGGAGGACAGATCATGTTCGAGACATCCGTCATACACGCAGAGGTGGTTGCCGAGAAGCGGTTTGGATTGCTATCGGTCTCGTTTGCGGGACACATACTCATCGTCATCAGCATCCTTGTGGTTGGCATCCGCACCGTCGAGTTCCCGAGGCTGCCGCCCCCCGAGTACACGATTCCCGTCTTCACGCCCCCTGTATCGATTCCTCCCGCCCTCGGCACGCCGAACGGCCACAAACAGGCCGCACCACCGGTGCCTGTGAAGCAGACCCCGGCCGTGCCGAGCGCGATCACGACGCCTAACACCATCGCCGACCACACCGAGCCGGCCGCGTCGACCTCGACCGGCGATACCACCACAACCGGCGGCCCTGCCGGATCCGATCAGAACGTGGGACAACCCTGGGGCGATCCGCACGGTGTCGGTGATGGACCTCCGGCGGTGAACGTCGTCCCGGTGACTCCCGACGTTCCCATGCGCATCGTCGGCGATGTCAAAGCGCCTGTGGTCATCCGCCGTGTCACGCCGCTCTATCCGAAGCCCGCGGTGGCCATCCACCTGAACGGCTTCGCCATCGTGGAATGCATCATCGACAAGACCGGCCGCGTGCGCGACGCCCACGTCCTCCGCAGCTCGTCGCCGCTGTTCAATCAGTCCGCCGTCGATGCCGTCCTGCAATGGCAGTTCGCCCCGGGCTCATTGCACGGCACAGCGGTGGATACAATTTTCGATCTGACGGTGACGTTCCAGGTGACGCAGTAAGCGGCAATCCACTACATCCCGTCAGCGCCGCGTTACGAACGCATCAAGCCCTGTTCGCCGCAAGCGTTCGCTTGCGGCGAGCGCGTCCTGCAACTGGCGGTTTAGCAGGCTGTAATCGTGCCGTTTGGATTCGACACGTACGTCCGGTTTGTGGACGTCCGGGACCGCTCTATCCCTCGGTCGAGGGATTAAACGTCGGTTGGTCGAGTGGCAACGAGAACGCGAAGCACGAGCCGTGGCCGAACGCGCTCTGACACGACAACTGCCCGCCCAGCGCTTTCGCCAGTTCGTACGCGATGGCCAACCCATACCCAGTCGATGACTCGCCGGCGGTCGGTTGCGCGGACAGCCGCACGCCGTGTTGGAACAGTTGGACCTGATCGGCCTCGCTGATGCCTGGGCCATGGTCGATCACCGAGCAGACGACGTCAGGATGTCGGATGGTCGTCGTGACAGTAATCGCCGTTCCTACCTGCGAATACTTCACGGCATTCGACATGAGGTTGTCGAGAACGGCGCCAGCGGCTACCCGATCGGTGAGAACGCGATCTCGCGTCGCCGGTCCTTTGCACTGGATTCTGACCCGCTTTTGCCGGGCCATATCGCGATACACGACACATACACTCTCAGCGATCTCCGAGAGACTGGCAGGCTCGGAAAGCAGGGGCGGAAGGGCATCGTGTGTCGACGTCAGCACTCCTCGCGCGGTAATCATCATCCGGTTGGTCTCCCGCTTCATCAGATTCAGCCAACGGGTGACCTCGGCGTCCGCTTGAGGGCCCAGCTTTCTCTGAACCAGCTCCAACATTGAGTTCACAACAAAGAGATAGTTGTTGAAGGCGTGGGCGGAGTAGGTTGACCGCTGGTGGTCATCCGCGGACAACGAATCCATCCGTGCATGCGCCCGGTCGAGTGCGGTCCGCGCCCGTTCGAAGTCCGCTCGCGCCTGCTCAATTGCCGAAGCTGCTTCCTCTCGTCTGTGAGGCATAGATTCCTTGGATGACGGCGGGAGGCGCCGTATTTATGTCACGGCGAATTCCGGTTCGGTAATACAAAATTCCATTTGTCACCGTTGAGCGAACGCCGGTGAATTACGCGGTCTGGGTTACGGGATGAGGTGCAATCAAGCGACCAACTATGGTCCTTTCACTTGTTCGTTTCCAAATTCATCCAACACCCGACTGCACCTCGGCGACGAAGTGCGCACCGGACAGGTAATCGCCGTTCACCCAAACGCGGCCGCCATGAATCTCGGCGATCCAACGCGCGATCGGCAGGCCGAGGCCGGAGCCGCCGGTAGTGTTCTGAACGGATCGGGAATGAGCGAGGTCGACGCGAAAAAAGCGTTCGAACACGCGCTCCTGCATGTCTGATGAAATGCCGATTCCGGTATCCACCACATCGACCCGAAGCGTTGAACCATGCCGCGTGCCCACAAGGCGGACACTCCCACCAGAAGGCGTGTGCCGGAGAGCATTCTCAACCAGGTTGATGAGAAGGCGTTGCATCAATCCCTCATCACCGGCCATGAGGAGATCGTCGTCGTGCTCTTCACCCAGGGTGATCCCGCGATCGGCCGCCAGTGTGCGAAACATCAAGACCGTCCCGACGATCACGTCAGAAAGATAAAAGCGCTCGTTGCGCACGGGATATTGGCCGGCATCGCTGCGCGCCAGAAGAAAGAGATCGCCAACGATGCGCGAGAGCCGCTCCACCGTTCGCCGCATGACGCCGAGACTCTCCTGATAGTCGGCGACGGTCTGATTCTCGATCGACGACGTTACGTCGAGCTCTCCCTGCAGGATGGCCACCGGACTGCGTAGCTCGTGTGAGGCGTCGGCCATGAATCGCCGCTGCGACACGAAGGCATCGCTGAGCCGGCCGAAAAGTCCGTTGAGCGTTGTGGCCAATTCGCCCAGCTCGTCACTCGGGTTCACCACGGCGATGCGGTCGGCCAGGCTGGTGGCGCTGATCATTCTTGCGTTCGCGCTCATCGCCGCGACCGGCTCGAGGCTCTTGCGGGCGAGCAGATATCCGCCCCATGCGGCGGCCAGAAGCGCGATCGGAGCACCGATTGCCATGGCTTGCGCGACGTGCCGGAACAGTTCTGACTGCGTCTTCAATGACTGGGCGATCGCGATGACGTAGACGGCGCCGCCGAGCGGCACCGGTTCGAGGATCATGCGGAGACTCTGCCGGCCGCGAACCGTGAATACACCCCAGGTGTGGCGCGCTACGCGCCCGCGCAGCATGTCGCGGCTGATTGCGGCGGTCAGCGGCGTCGCAGACGACGCCAGATCGGAGCCATCCGGCCGCAGGATGAGGACCGGCCGCTCGGCGTCGCGCATGTCGTTCACCAGCTCGTCGAACGCGCGTAACCGGACCACACCATGCTTGCTGTACGAGGCCACAACGCTGCTGCGCATCTGGCCTGCGGCACTCAGCAGCGAGCGGTCCGTCGCCTCCTGCATCTCGTCCTGGAGCACGGCCAGCGTGACGATGCCCGTGATCAACAGCACCGCCGCAAGGACGAGCGTGTACCAGACCGTGAGCCGCATGCGGATCGAGGTGCGGATCACGACGCTCCCTCGCGATCCCGAACATCGAGGATGTAACCCGCTCCACGGATCGTGTGAATGAGCTTGACGTCACTCTCCCGATCGACGATGCGCCGCAGGCGCCCGATGTAGACCTCGATCAGTTTCGAGAAGACATCGAAGTCGCCATCCCAGACATGCTCGGCGATCTCTTCTCTTCCCAGCACACGGCCGGCATGAATGGCGAGATATTCGAGGAGGGCGTACTCCTTCGCGGTGAGGGTGAGATCGCGGCCGCCGCGCATGGCGCGATGGGAGCGCGTATCGATCGACAAGTCGGCGACGTTGACGACGGGAAACTGCCGGACACCGCGCCGCCGTAATAATGCCCGCAGCCGCGCCAGCAGTTCCGGAAAATCGAACGGCTTGATGAGGTAGTCATCGGCGCCCGCATCCAGTCCCTCGACCCGATCACTGAGCGCATCGCGGGCGGTGAGCATGAGGATGGCCACATCCATTCCTTCCGCACGAAGGCGCCGGCAGAGCGCAAATCCGTCCGGCGGCGGGATCATGGCGTCGAGCACGAGCGCGTCGTAAGGCGAGAGGGAGATGCGCTCGATGGCTTCCTCCCCGGTAGCGGCAACATCGACGGCGTACGTCTGCGCCCTCAGGCCCCGGGCGATGAAGTGAGACATGTCCGGATCATCTTCAACAACGAGGATGCGCATACGACGTCTCTTCCCACGAGACTGGTGAATCGGCGGTAAACGTCCGAGCGAACCGATAACAATCGGCCCCTCGCATGATAGTTCGCCTTACCCTCACCGCCTCCGGCAGGTGCATCTCGGCTCGGGCGAAGTTCGGGAGTTGATGCCTACCCGAAATACACTCCACATCCGTGACCCCGTTCCTCTTCGTACTCACCGTCGCCGCGGTCTCTCTCCTGGCTGGTTTTCTCGGATCGTTGCTCGGCCTCGGTGGGGGGATGATCGTGGTGCCGGCGCTGACGCTTTTGCTGCACATCGACATCCGTCTGGCCATCGGTGCCTCGATCATCTCGGTCATCGCCACGTCGAGCGGCGCGGCGGCGGCCTATGTGCGGGACGGGCTGGCCAACCTGCGGGTGGCGATGTTCCTGGAGATCGGGACGACGCTCGGTGCGATCACCGGGGCGTATCTGGCGGGTATCGTCCATCCCCGCTTTCTCTACATCCTCTTCGGTCTGGTCCTCGGGTACTCGGCGATGGCCATGCTGCGGCGGCGTCGCGTCGCCGAGGAGCGTGAGATCGGTCCGTTGACGATGAGGTTGAGATTGGGCGCGTCTTACGTCGATGAGCAATCGGGTCAGGCGGTGGCGTATCAGCCGGCGCACGCAAGTATCGGTCTTTTTCTCATGTACATCGCCGGCAGCGTCAGCGGCCTACTCGGCATCGGGTCGGGGGCGTTGAAAGTGCCGGCGATGGATCTGGCGATGGGACTGCCGATCAAGGTCTCGACGGCCACGAGCAACTTCATGATCGGGGTGACCGCCGCGGCGAGCGCTGGCGTCTACTTCACGCGCGGCCAGATCGATCCCTTCATCGCCGCGCCGGTTGCGGCGGGAGTACTGGCGGGGGCGTTTGTCGGCTCGCGCATTCTCGGCCGCGTTACCCGACGCGCGCTTCGAGTCACGTTCGTCGTCGTGCTCGTCGTCGTTTCGTTGCAGATGCTGTTGAAAGGGATGCGGGGATGAGCAACGAGCCGCGTTGGGTCGACCGGCTGATTGCCTACGTGTTGCGCGGCGGTGTGACGATCAGCGTCATCGTGGTGCTGGCCGGCCTGATCATCACGTTCGCTCATCATCGCGAGTACTTCCGCTCGCGCCCCGCCCTCGGCGCGCTGACGAATCCCGGCGCCGGCTACCCGAGCAGCATCGGCACGGTCGTCGAGGGCGTGCGCGAGGGACGCGGTCAGGCCATCGTCACACTCGGCCTTCTGCTGCTCATTGCCACGCCGGTCGCGCGTGTGGCCGTGTCGATCGCCGTCTTCGTCATCGAGCGCGACCGGCTCTACGTCGTCATCACCGCCGTCGTTCTCGCTCTGCTGCTGCTGTCGTTCGTTCTCGGGGCGAGCGGTTGAGTACGGAGTTGCGCGGTCTCGGGGTTGCGCGGTCTCGCGGTGGTTGGTTTGCACGGGCGCTGGTTGTGCGCAACGAGAAGATCGGGCGGCCACCAGGGCCGCCCGATCTTCCTTGTTAGTCCGGCTCTCCGGGTAACGCGGGCTTCTTCAGCGTGTACTTGATGCTGACCGTGTTCCCTTTGCCGACGGGAATCGGGCCGCCGATCGCGGCGTATTCGGCGTCGTACGTCAGCTTGCAGATGTAGTCCCCCGGTTTGAGATTGGTCGGGCCGGTCACGGAAAACGGCAGTTGGACGCTGTTGGGTCCGACGGGGATCTGGATGTTGGTGTAGACGCCGTTGAATGGGATGTTGGCAAACAGCGGGCAGCCGCTCTGGAAGTTGGGGGTCGGCTGCAGCGTGATGTTGCCCGTGAACGGCTGGTCATACACCGCTCCGGTAAGCGTGATGGTTTTGGTCTTGCCCTGGCGGATGAGAATGGGCAGCTGATTGGCGAAGATCTCGACGCTCGGAATGGTCCGTGCGGCGGGTGCGATGCTCGCTTCAGCGGTGGGCGGCTCAAGGGTTGCTTTGGACATGGTTCTCCTCCTGTTCGTGATGGTTGTTTGTTCCGTTGTTGGTTCACCGGCGGCTTAAGGCCGCGGCCTATTGCTGATGCTCAGTCATGACCGATTGCACTATGTACGGTCGCATTTGTGGAGTGGATGTATGGCCGGACTACTGTCCGAGCGTCACGACTCCGGAACGATCTCGACCGCTGCCGCGATCGGTTTTGCCAGCGACGTTATGTAGGTCACGCCGGCCACGCCGCCGATGCAGAGGGCGCTGCCGATGGCGGCGGTGAGTGTGATGCGGTCGCCGAGGATGAAGAGCCCGAGGAGCATCGACACGAGCACGGCCAGTTGGGAGAGAACGCCGACGGTCATGGCATCGACCCAGCGGAGGCTGAAGGTCATCAGCAGTTGTGCACCCATCGCCAGCGCGGCCGTCGCGGCGAGGGAGATCCATTCGGTGCCGTGCGGCGTGACCCACTGCGAGATGCCGAGGGGCATGCTGACGAACATCCCCAGGAGACAGAAGCTCCCGTACACCGACCACGAATTCTCGCCGCGGCGGGCGGCGCGGATGGCGGTGACGGCCGCGCCGGAGCAAACGGCGGAAAGGGCGCCGGCGATCTCCCAGCGTCCGAAGCCGAGAATTTCGCCGGGCGCCGCGTGCGCATGAACGACCAGAAAGACGCCGGCCAGTGCCACCGGCATCGGGATGAGCACCTTGGCGCTGAATCGCTCGCCGATGAAGAACATCGAGAAGGTGCCGCTCCAGATCGGTGCCGTGTAGTTGAGCAGCGTGGCCACGCCGACGTTGATGTGCTGGATAGCGATGAAATACAGCAGCACGGCCAGGCCGCCGAAGAGGCCTCGATAGATCAGCAGGTCGACACGGTTGAACTTCACCGCCGCGCGGCGATAGCGCGGAACGAGGAGACAGGGGAGGAGGCCGGCGGCCATCCGCAGCATGGCCACCTCCGGTCCGGGCAGCCGTGCCGAGGCCACTTTCGCCGCGAACGCCATGGCCCCGAACATCGTCGCCGAGGCCGTCATCAGCATCAGCGCGCGATGCGTTTCGTTTTTTGCTACTGTCACGGGCGCGAAGAGTAGCAGGGGCCGATGATCGACTACAGACAAGCCACACCCGCCGACGTGTCAGACATCGTTGACTTTCAGCTGGCCATGGCTCTCGAAACCGAAGAGCTGGAGCTCGACCGCGAGGTCTGCTCTCGCGGAGTGAACGCGGTCTTCGACGATCCGTCACGCGGCCGTTACTTCCTGGCGGAGAGCGAGGGAACGGTCGTCGCCTCGCTGATGATCACGTACGAGTGGAGCGACTGGCGCAACGGAAACGTCTGGTGGATTCAGAGCGTTTACGTGCGGCCTTCGTTTCGCGGACAGCGGGTCTACGCCGGTCTATACGAGCACGTTCAGCGTCTGGTGCAGGCGGACGATAACGTACGAGGCATCCGGCTTTACGTCGACCGCCGGAACGTATCGGCGCAGACGGTCTACACGAGGCTGGGGATGAATGGGGAGCACTATCAGGTGTTCGAGTGGATGAAGACGTTTTGAAACGCGAATGTTGAATGTTGAATGTTCAATGTTGAATTGTTGAATGAACGCGGGGGCGCTTGTCATTGAACATTCAACATTCAACATTCAGCCTTTCCACCGATACTTCTTCAGCTCTACCCGCCCGTCGAGCGAAAAGTCAACGCCCTCCGCCTCCAAAAGCATCCTCTGCAATTCATGTGAATCGCCGGCGCTTCGCGGCGAGATCTCGCCGCGTGCGTTGATCACGCGATGCCACGGCAGGTTGCTTCGTGGCGGAAGATCGTGCAAGGCATAGCCGACCTGCCGTGCGTGGCCATCGAGTCCGGCCAGCGTCGCCACCTGTCCGTATGTCGCCACACGGCCGCGCGGGATGCGTTTCACGACGGCGTAGATGCGGGTACGGGTGTCGGGGACCGGGGGTCGGGAGTCGGAGCGAGGCACCTCGAGAGTTTAGCGCTGGCCGTCCCACCCTTAACCTCACCCCGACAACTGACAACCCGACAACCGACAACCCCTTCTGCTAACATGCACACCTCTTTGGTCACATAAAAGGAGTCCACATGCCACGCGCGTTTGCTTCCGGACAGATTGCCTTCGGACTGGTCAACATCCCGGTCAAACTCTTCTCCGCCACCGAGGCCAGCGAGAAGATCAGCTTCAACATGCTGCACAAGGACTGCGGAAACCGCGTCCAGCAGCAGCTCTTTTGTCCCAAGGACGAGCGCACTATCTCGCGCGAGGAAGTGGTGAAGGGCTACGAGTTCTCGCGCGGGCAGTACGTGCTCTTCAATGAAGAAGAGCTGAAGATGCTCGAGGAGAAGGCCACGCAGGCCATCGAGATCAGCGAGTTCCTGCCGAAGGAAGCGATCGATCCGATCTACTTCGCCAAGGCCAACTACATCGCTCCCGACAAGGGTGGCGAGCGCGCCTATTCGCTGCTCACCAAGGCTCTGGAGCAGACCGGCCGCTGGGCGCTGGCCAAGTACGCGGCGCGCGGCAAGCAGTACCTGGTCATCCTGCGCCCGCTCGGCAACGGAATCGTGATGCAGCAGCTTTTCTATCCGAACGAGATCCGTTCGATGGAGGAGCTCGACCTCGGCGATACCCCGGTGAAGGATAACGAGCTGAAGATGGCCGTGCAGCTCGCCGAGATGGGAGCCGCGGACGAGTTCCATCCCGAGAACTATCGCGACGAGGTGACCGAGCGGACGCGCGCGCTGATCCAGCGGAAGATCGAAGGCGAAGAGATCATGTCGAACCTCGTCGAAGAACCGCGGGCGCAGGTCATCGATCTGATGGAAGCGCTGAAGGCCAGCCTGGCCAAGCCGCGGGCGAAACCGGCATCGTCATCGTCGTCATCGACGGCCAAGACCAGCGGACCGACGCGCATTCCGGCCAAGGCCGAGGCCAAGCGGACGCCGGCGCAGAAAGTAGCCAAGGCGGGCTCGCGCTCGCGTTGACATGTCCTACTCGGTGCGGGAAGTCTCGGCCATGCTCGGGCTTTCGGCCGCACAGATTCGCAACTGGGCGGCCCGAGGATTTCTGACGCCCGAACGGGATGAGGACGGCGAACTGCGCTTCGGCTTTCAGGATCTGGTCATCCTCCGCACCGCCGGCGAGCTGACGGCTGCGAAGATTCCGACGCGCAAGATCCGCCGCGTACTGGCCAGCGTCCGCGAGCAGTTGCCGGAAGGGCGATCGATCGCCGGGGTCCGCATCGCCGCCGACGGCGAGCGCGTCGTCGTTCGCGACGGCAACGCCATCTGGAATCCGGAGTCAGGCCAGTCGCTGTTCGATTTCTCCATTGATGAGATAGCTGAGATCGCGGAGAAGACGAAGCCGATCGCTCTCGCGGCGGTGCGTGAGGCGAAGGCGCGTGAAGAAAACGATCTCGATGCCGATGCCTGGTACGAGCTGGCGTCCGATCTCGAGCTGAGCGATCCCGCCGAAGCCCGCGCCGCGTACGAGAAAGCGATTTCTCTCGATCCGGCCTATCTCGATGCGCACATCAACCTCGGCCGCCTCCTGCACGAGGACGGCGATGCGGCCGCAGCCGAGAAGCACTATCGCGCCGCGGTGACCGCCGATCCCACCCACCCCGTGGCCGCCTTCAACCTCGGCGTAGCCCTCGACGATCTCGGCCGGCTCGCCGATGCCGCCGACGCCTACCGCCGCGCCATCGAGCTTGACCCCGACAATCCCGATGCGCATTACAACCTCGCCGGGATCCTGGAACGACAACACGACAAAGCCGGGGCGGTGCGGCATCTGACCCGGTATCGGGCATTGACGAGGTAGCCACATTGGTCCTGCCAAGCTCCGGCACAGACAAGAGTGTCTGTGCCACATTGGTCCCAGCCTTTCGTGGCAGTCATCGTTGGCGCCAGACAGGAGTGTCGATACTACATCGTGAGACGTCATCTCGACCTTATGGTCTGAGCTACAGGGAGTAGACGAGCAAACAGCAGGACCAATGTGGCACAGACACTCTTGTCTGTGCCGGTCTACCCCATGTAGTCCATTGCATCCCTCGGTAACGACCGAGGGAGACTGCTGCGATGGAAAGTGCGCTCGCACTCCGTGGTTTCTACCGTCGAAACCTGCCTCACTTCGTAACATCCTTACGGCCGATCTTCGTGACCTTCGATACGCGCAATCGTCGAATCCTGCCTCCATGCGCGCGAAACATTGCTTTGCGCCATGCACTACACGATCACGGGCGGAAGATCTTTATGGATGTCGCTGTCGTGATGCCTGATCACGTGCACCTGATTTTTACTCTGCTGCAAGGGGAAGATGACCTTCCCTGCTCACTGGCCGGGTGATGAAAGGAATCAAGGGAGTGTCGGCGCGGAGGATCAATCAATTGCTTGGGCGCCGAGGCCTGCTGTGGCAGGACGAGTCCTTCGATCATGTGGTCAGGGATAGTGAGAGGTCGCTGGCGAAGTTCGAGTACGTGTGCAACAACCCGGTTCGGGCCGGCTGGTGAGTTGTGCTGATGAGTACCCCTGGCTTTGGAGGTCGTGGGTTGAAGGAAGGCGCGATGCGGACATGCAGTAAGGCGCAGCGAGCACAGACAAGAGTGTCTGTGCCACATCGGTTCTGCCAAGCTCCGGCACAGACAAGAGTGTCTGTGCCACATTGGTCCTCGCTGTGGCCTCAAGCCTCGGGCTCGGCAATGTGGTATTGGCAGAGACTGTTGGCCAAAATGCAGCGGCTAATGTGGCCTAGACACTCTTGTCTGTGCCTAGCGGCGCAGCCGCACGAAGCCGACAACCGACAACGCCGCCCCCTCACCAATCGGCCGCCTTGTAATCCTTCAGAAACTGTCCCCACACATGCACCCCTGTATTCAACCCGGAGATGATCGGATCGACGATCCGCGCGGCGCCGTCGACGATGTCCAGCGGCGGATGGAAGCGGTGTACGGAGGTCTTCCGCTCCGCGAGCGCGGCAGGATCTTCGTCCGTCACCCATCCGGTATCAACGCTGTTCATGTGGATGCCGTCGGCGTGATAGTCGGCGGCCGAAGTGCGGGTCATCATGTTCAGCGCGGCCTTGGCCATGTTCGTGTGCGGGTGCCGTGTCGTTTTCTGATTGCGGTAGAACTGCCCTTCCACGGCCGAGACATTGACAAGGTGCTTGTCGCGGTTCGCCGTCCGGAGCATGAGCGGCTTGAGACGGGCGTTGAGGATGAACGGTGCCACGGCATTGACCAGTTGCACTTCGAGCAACTCCACCGAGGAGACCTCGGCCAGAAGAAGCCGCCACGAGTTTCGTCCCCGCAGATCGACCTGCTGGAGGTCCTGGTCCAGCCTTCCTTCGGGGAAAAGATCGCGGTCCGATCGATGGTCGTCCGGCAGCAGCGGCACCTGCGAGAGCTGCGCCGAATGGGTCAGCCCCGTGACTTCCTCAATCGGTGCAATCGATGCCGAGCCCTCGGGGAGCATCCGGTAGCCGCGCAATCCCTCGAATGCGCCGAGCAGTTTGCGCTCGGCCTCGGAGAGCGTGTGCAGCGACGCCCTCTCCGCCTCCATCATGTGCTCGTAGAAGGCGGGCGGGCGTCGTACCGTCTGGCACGCATTATTAATGATGACGTCGAGCCGGTCGCGGTTGGCCAGCATCTCCCGGCAGAACGCCTCGACGCTCGGCGTGTGACGCAGGTCGAGTCCGAATATCTCCAGACGGTCGGACCATTCGGCGAAATCGTCTTCCCGCGCGTAACGCGCCGCCGAGTCGCGCGGAAAGCGGGTCGTGACGATGAGCCGTGCCCCGGCCCGCAGCAGCTTCAGCCCTGCCTGATATCCGATCTTCACCCGTCCGCCCGTCAGCAGCGCCACGCGTCCGCGCAGGTCCGCCGTCTCGGTCCGCTTCGCGAAATTGAGCTCCGCACACGTGGGGCATAGCTGATCGTAGAAAAAGTGGACGGTGTCGTAGTGCTGCTTGCAGACGTAGCAATGCTGCGACTCGGACGTCGCCCTCGGCTCGTCGCGCTCCGGCTCACGATAGGCGTTCGGAGTCGTGAACACCGGCTTCCGGCGCAGCTCGCGGATGCCTGCCGAATTGAGGACCTGATCATCCTGCCGCAATCTGGCCGCCTTGCGGGCGCGCCGGCCGGCCTTGACCAGCTTCCTGCGCGCGTGATGATCCGGCTCGGCGACGCGCCGCGTTGCATGCATCAGCCGCTGCCGCTCAGCTTCGGTTACCTGTGTCAGTTGTGCGCGATCGGCATCCAGCGATTCGAGCAGCTCCGCCGCGATGCGGACGCGTTCGGAGAAGGGGAGGTCGTCGTTGGGATCGGTCATCAGAGTTTGCGGAAGATAGTACGGCCTCGAAGGAGCGCCAGCGTTCCTGAAGGCAAGCGGTTCCACTCTTGCAATGCCCAACTCAGCTTTAGCTTCGAGGGGAAACCATGATCACCATCCCGACGGAACCGATTGGCAGCATTCCGCGCCCGCTCGAGCTCATCGAAGCGGTGACCGCCCGGGACGATGCGAATGATCCGGCGCTCGATTCGCTCTATGACGCGGCGATCCGCGACACCATCGAACGGTTCGAGGCTACCGGGTCTCCGGTCATCACGGACGGCGAGCAGCGGAAGTATCAGAACTTCTGGACGTACTCCGTTCATGGACTGCCGAACACGGCGCCCGACGGGTTCAAGATCCCCTTCTCGGCCGGCCACACGCGCCGGATGCCGCGGCTGACGGCCGGTCCCTTTCGTTATCGCCGGCTCGCGGACAGCTATCTCGAAGTCGCCAAGCGCTACGCACGGGTGCCGATCAAGCAGGCCGTCATCTCCCCCTCGGCGCTCAGTCTCATGTATCCCGCCGACGGGATCGACGGGTACTCGAGCGATGAGTTCATCGAAGATCTTCTCGACGAGCACGAAACCGAGATCCGCCGCTGTCTGGCAAAAGGGGCGCACAAGGTCCAGATCGACTTCACCGAGGCGCGGTTGGCGGTCAAGATCGATCCGTCTGGTGCTCTGCTGAACAGCTTCATCGACCTCAACAACCTGGCGCTTGCGCGATTCTCCGCCGACGAGCGCGCGAAGATCGGTGTGCATACGTGTCCGGGAGCAGACCGCGATTCCACGCACAGCGCGGAGGTCGACTACGCGGAGCTGCTTCCCAGTCTCTTTCAGATGAAGGTTGGAAACTTCTACGTCGCGCTCGCCGGCGAGAAGGATCACGCGCACGTTCTCAGGATCATCCGCAAGTACCTCAAGCCCGATCAACGCGTCTTCGTCGGTGTGGTCGCGCCAATCGATCCTCATGTGGAGACGGCGGAAGAAGTCCGCGACCGCGTCCTGGAGGCGGCCGAATACATACCGGTGGCGCAGCTCGGCACCTGCGACGACTGCGGCTTTTCGCCGTTCAGCGACGACATTTCGACGACACGCGATACCGCCTTCGCCAAGATCCGGGCGCGCGTCGAAGGCACCGCTCTTGCGGCGCAGAAGCTCGGAGGTCATTGACCCGATGGGGTTTCCGCACGACGACGAGGAGGAGCTGCTCCGATCCGTCGCCATTCAGAACGCGCAGAGCATCCTGCTGGCCCGCAACCGCGCCGAGCACGATCTCGTCACCGCAAAGGAAGCACTGGAGCTGCGCACGGCGGAGCTGGAGCGCGCCAATGCCCTCATTCGCACCATCGCCGAAAACGCCGCCTCGTGCCTGCTGATGCTCGATGAGCGCGGCGTGACCACCTACATGAATCCGGCCGCGGTCGCGCACACCGGATACACACTGGAGGAGCTGGCCGTCGCGCCGTTCCACGATGTTCTGCACGCACCGGCGGAGCGCCAGGGCCACGCCCTCGGCTCCTGCGCCATCAAGAACGCCCGCGAGCGCATGGTGCCGTTGAGGAATCATCGCGACGTCTTCGTGCGCAAGGACGGCACCACATTCCCCGTCTCCTGCGCGCTGGCGCCGCTGCAGCGCGACGGCCAACCCTCGGGTGCCGTGCTCGAGTTCCGCGACATCACGGACGAGCTGCTTGCGCAGAAAACGCTCGAAGACGCCAACCGCAGAAAGGATCAGTTTCTGGCCACCCTCTCGCACGAGCTGCGGACGCCGATGACAGCCGTGCTGGGATGGGCCCGGATGCTCAAGCTCGGTCTTCCCGAAGCGGAAGCGCGCCAGGCTGTCGAGGCCATCGAGAAAAGCGCCGAGATCCAGGCCCAGCTCATCGACGACGTGCTCGATGTGTCGCGGATCGTCGCAGGCAAGATGACCTTCAAGCCGGTCCCGGTCGATATCGGTCCGGTCCTGCAGGCGGCCATGACCACCGTGCACCCGGCTGCGGCGGCCAAGGAGATCGAAATCCTCGCCAGCGTCCCGCCGTCTCTTCCCGGGGTGCTCGGTGACGAGGGGCGGCTGCAGCAGGTGATCTGGAATCTCCTTTCGAACGCCGTGAAGTTCACCCCGCGTGGCGGCACGATCACCGTACGCCTCTCTGTCGTCGGTTCGCTCCTCCGTCTGGTCGTGAGCGACACCGGAAAAGGGATCGAGCCTGCGTATCTGCCCCATGTGTTCGAGCCCTTCAGTCAGGAAGACGGCTCGATGACCCGATCGCACGAAGGCATCGGCCTCGGGCTCTCCATCGTCCGTTCGCTGGTCGAATTGCACGGCGGTCGGATTCGGGTCGCCAGCGGAGGTGCAGGCTGCGGCGCCACGTTCACGATCGAGCTGCCGTTCCTCGAATCGCGGGCCGATGTCGTCGGGCGGGCGACGAAAGCGCAAACGAGCGTGACGGATGCATCGCCCTCGCCGTCCGAATTCGAACTACCGTCGCTGCGCGGTATCCGGGCGCTCGTCATCGACGATCAGGAAATCACCCGTGAGCTGATCGGCGCGATTCTCCGGCGCGCCGGCGCCGAGGTGCATGTGGCGCGCTCGGTACGCGAGGGGCTGAATGAGTTCGCGGCGATGACCCCTGACGTCGTGATCTGCGATCTGGCAATGCCCGAAGAGGATGGCTACGCATTCATGCGGGCTGTACGGGCGAGCCGCACGGCCGTGAAAATGACCCCGGTCATCGCGCTGACCGCATTCGGCCGTCCCGAGGACCGGCAACAGGCGCTGGCGGCCGGCTTCGATGCCTACCTGAAGAAGCCGGTCGATCCCGAGGAGCTGGTGTCGGCGGTGCTGCGACTGCGCATGCATCCGTCTTGACAGATGTGAATCGGTGACCTATCTTGTACTCACATTCGCAATTGCGCATGTGAGGAGGCCACGATGACAGCGCAAGTCCAGGTTCCCGTACTCAAGGCCCACGTTTCGATCAACGTCCGCAACGTCGAGCGCAGCATCGACTTCTACCGGCGGATGCTCGGGATCGAGCCGTCGAAGGTCCGCACCGGATACGCGAAGTTCGACGTGCAGAATCCGCCGCTCAATCTCGCCCTCAACGAGGTGCCCACGCTCGCCGATGCCGGCGCCCTCTCCCACCTCGGCCTGCAGGTCGGTTCCACCGAGGATGTGCTGGCCATCCGCACGCGCTGGGCCGAGGCCGGCCTGGTCACGCGCGACGAGATGAAGACCGACTGCTGCTACGCCACCCAGGACAAGACTTGGGTCCACGATCCCGACGGCAATGAGTGGGAGGCCTTCGTTGTTCTGAAGGACAATCTGCCGGAGACGGCCGAGGCGTCGTCCTGCTGCGCCGGGGGAGTGTGCAGCACAGCGACGGCATGAACGGTGGTAGATCCATGGATCTACTCCATTGCCGATCCGCGTTCTGACGGAACCAAATTCTGTTCTGTCATATGTCCATGGCGATAACGCAGAGCGGAATTTGTTTATGCGAAAGCGAGCCGCTGTTCTGGATGAGCAGTTCTTGCTTTTGAATGAGATCCATGGATCTAGTCTGGAAGCAAATTTCGCTGTGCAGGAATGCTAAAGCGCAATTGCATATGTCCATGGCGATATCGCAGAACGATTTTTGTTTCTGACGGAGGACATTTCTCCTGTCGAGGAGCGTGAAACGCCTCTTCATGATGTCCATGGCTCTACTCGTCAGGCCGAGCCCGCAGAGTGCAACCCAGAGGGAGAGATAGCGCTCGAAAATGTTCATCCGCTTCACGTGGGTCACGAGGATAGGCGCTTGTGCGCATGAAGCGATCGGGAAGCTGGCGAGTGTGGGGTCTTGCCGGCCAGCCGGCGAGACGCCAGCGCTCCGTCGTGCCGTTGGTTATTTGCTGCCCCAATACTGAAGGTGTAACCTTCGCCAATGCATCGCACGATCTGCATCTCCGCCCTCCTTTTGCTGGCCGGCTTCCAATGCCTGGCCGCGGACGTCCACCTCGGCTCCGAGGTCGCACTGGGGCCGGCACTGAACACCGGTTCGCCGCAGGCTCAGGTGCGTCTCGCGCACGCATCGGCGCACCTCCTTGCGGTGTGGGTCAGCGATCAGCGGCTTACCGGCGCGCTCGATGGTCTCCGCGTCGACATCCCCCTCGCCGGCGTGACTCCGACAATCGTCGGCGTGGCGGGCGGGCGGACAAACTTTCTCGTCGCCTATCAGGCGAGGATGTCCGACTTCTCGACTCCGCTTCTCGCGGTGCGGGTCGGCTTCGATGGAGGTGTTCTCGACGCCGCGCCGATCGTCGTGATGACGGATACCCGAGGAACGTGGGGTGGGGGAGTGGCGTACGACGGAGCCGAGTTCGTCATCGCCACGATGATCAAGGCGCCGGGGCTGCCAAGCGTCATGCATGCCACCGACATCATCACCGGCCGCGTCGGCGATGACGGGACCGTGCGCACGGGCTCGCGGTTGAAACCGACGCAGACGTCAGGGATTCCGGCGTGGCCGAACATCGGTGCGGCCGGGAACCGCGTCGTCGTCGGATACTCCGTTCAATTCTTCAGTGACCCGAACCTCGGGCCTTGGGGGCTCTCCGATCTCCAACTCGATCCACAACAAGCCGCCGACGGTGCGGTCGGCGAGACCGTCTTCCCTGACGCCAACAGTCCGGGTGGGCTGCAGAGCAGTATGGCCATCGGTCCCGACCGAGTAACGTTCGCCTGGCTGACGACCGACGGGATGATGATGATGACGACGACGACGATCAATGTGGCGCAGACGGACCTCAACGGCGCGCCGGTATTGGCGCCGCGAGTGATCGCTGTTCCCGCACCTCTTCCGACGGTCGCGGAAGACGGCAATGTTGCCGTGGCCTGGGACGGCAGCGAGTATCTCGTGGCCTGGATCGCGCCGCGGCATGAGGCCCTCGGCCGGATCCAGGGGCTCCGTCTTCGCGCCGACGGGACGGCCATCGATCAGCAGCCGTTCGATCTCTCGCCCGATTCCGTGGCCGCGGACATTGCGCTCATCGCCGTTCCGGAAGGCTTCGCCATCGCCTACAGCCGTTCTGACGACACGAACACCGGAATGCTCCGGGCCTTCGTCCGCACGCTCGACCGGCTGCCGCCGCCGCCGAGGCGGCACGCGGCTGGCCGGTGAGCGCGGGGGGCGTCTACTTCAGCGTGCGGAGATGAGCGATCACCGCGGCGATGTCGTCTGACGACATCGTCTTGCCGAACGGGGGCATCTTTCCCTTGCCGCCCGAGATGATCTTGGTCAGCTCGAGATCGGTCTGTTTCTGCACCTCGGGCGAACGAAGATCGCGCAGCTTCAAGCTCTTTCCAACCGCCGTCTGGCCGGAGCCGTCGGCTCCATGACACGAGGTGCATTTCGCCTTGTAAAGCGCCGCGCCATCCGATTCCGCAAAGACCGGCAGGGCGAGGGCCAGCGAGAGTATGGCAACGAGTCCTGTTAAACGTGTCCTCATCAGGTGATTCTCCTTCTTCGATGTGAGTGCAATCGCCTCACCACTTATACAAAACCGCCCAGTTTTGTTCAGTGATGGGCCAAGGACGAAGGATGAAGGATGAATCAAACGCTTATCCATCCTTCATCCTTCTGATTTCATCCTTTGATTCTTACGCCCCGAACTGTTGCAGATGATGATCGATGTGTTTGTACATCAGCTCGCCCCACTCCCTGCCGCTCAGTTTTCCGAAGAAGGCATGGGTTTGTTTCGAGGCGGCGTCGGGGCCGTTGGCGACGAGGCGGTCGATGAGATCGAGGAGCTTCTGTCGTTCGACGTCGAATTCGCGCTCGTCGGCGACGACGAATGACGGATCGGTCGGCGAGTTCCTACTGAAGGGTTTCTCGCCGAGGATCGATGAGCGGATGAACGGCGTGATGATCTTGCCGAGGAAGGCCTGCTTCATGGGGCGGTCGCCGGTCCCGGTCTCGAGGGCGCGCGCACAGTGCGTCACCATCTGCGCGGCATTCATCTTTCCCCACTGCCGCGCGCTGCCGGCGTGCAGCGCGCCGAGGCGTTGACGGATCGACTCGCGGTCGGCTTGATCGAAGAGAGTCTTCATCGGGACCTCCCTAGGAGTGTGACGGCGACTGTAGCACTCGGAAGACAACACCTGGTCCTGTTTTGATATCCATGGTGCGTCATCCACCCTGGCGAATCGCGGCACATCACATCCGGCGGCCCTTGAATTCGGCTACCCTGTCCGCGTGCATGGCAGAAGATCATTCGCGATTGCCCTGGTATCGATCATCGCCGCCGCCCGGCTGATGGCGGATTGTTCGCCGGCGGTGACCGTACAGGTGCCGGTGACCGCTTGCAAATCGGGCACGGCGACCGCGGCGGTCCTCGGCGTTCCGGGGGCGTCCTACGCCTGGACGATCGACGGTGGCACGATCGTCGGCGACGCCACGGGCGACCACATCGTCCTCTCCCTCGGCACGGCCGCAAAGACGGTGGTGTCGGTCACGATGACGACGGCCGGCTGCGTCTCGCACGGCGCCGGCCTCATCACGTTGCGCGCTCCTTTCGATGTCCACGTGGCCGCGATCCCGGCGGCACGCGCTAGTGAGCCGCTGACGGTCTCGTGGTCATACGACAACGGCACGCCGGCGCAACAGACCATCTCCGGCGATTTCGGGACCGTCTCTCTGCCACCGGCGGCACGCAGCTATTCGTATACGCCGCAGACGAGCGGCAACAAGCAGTTTGTCATCGATGCAACCCTGGCGGGTACGGCCGTCGTCACGGCACCGGCCACGAGACAGCGCGCCGTCTCGAAGAGTCCCGTCACCGCTTCGACCTGCTCTACCGCACACACCGCGGTGCCCTATCAGGTCGACGCATGCAGCGAGCCTCCCGTGATCGTCGACGGGCCTTCCTCCGTCGTCGTCGGGACGAGCTTCCAACTCTCCGTCCGTTCGCAACCGGGCGCGGTAGCGACCTGGACGATCGCCAACGGCTCGCCTTCCTCGGCGACAGGCGACAGTGTGACCATCATGCCGGCTTCGATCGGCAGCGTCGACGTCAACGTCCAATTGACGCGCGGTGCCTGCATCGGCCAGCTCGCCCGCAGTATCGCCGTCACGCCGAAGCTCGACTGCGACAACCCGAAGGTTTCCGTCAGCACAGGCGCTCTCTCCTGCGGCTCGGCCATCGTGAACGCGACGTTCATGGGCGCGCCGCCGTTCCATGGGAAATGGTCGGACGGCCTTTCGTTCAACACAGACACGATGTCATTGGCCCGCGAGGTGGCGATTCCCGGCAACTACAGCATCACCGAATTCCAGGATGCCGCCTGCTCCGGCCCGCCCTCCAACATTGCCATCGTGCCCCAGCTCATCCCTACGGCGACGGTCTTTGGATTCAGAGGTTGCACGAGCATCGACTCGGTCAACGTTCAGTTCACGGGCAAGCCGCCATTCTCGGGGTGCTGGAACGATGGGACCTGCTTCCAGACAAACCAGAGCGGGATCTCCAAGCTGATCACGGCGGAGGGCACGAACACGCTTGTGTCCGGAACGGACGCTACCGGCTGCAGTCTGGCTATCGCCGGCTCTGTGCAAGGCGTCCTGACGCCGAGGGTCATGCTCACGCCCGATTGCCTGTGGTCGCCGGGTGGCGCCAATACGGCGCTACTACTGGTCCAAATCAGCGGATCGGCTCCTGGGCAGGGGGGAGTAGGGGCCACATGGTCCGACGGCGTAAAGTCGATTTTTGGGCGCTTCGTCTCATCGCCGGCGATAACGACGTACACGATTGCAAGCATCGACAGTGGTCTGCCCAACTCCTGTCCGGCCATCTTCGATACGCCGCGGTCCTACACGTATTTTCCCGCACCGGTCCCCGACATTACCTTCCCGGCCGGCAGCATTTGCGGCGGCACCGTGGGAACGGCGTCGGTCACGCCGCCGCCGCCCGGCACCCAGGTGAACTGGGTCGTCAGCGGCGGTACGATCCTTTCCGGCCAGGGAACGAGCACGATTCAATATCAGGCCGGCTCCTCCTCACAGGTCTACTTCATCTGCACCTTCACATTTTCCGACCCGAAGCGCTGCCCGCTGACGAGCGATATACACTTGCCGGTCGTTCCGTTTAATCCTGACGGTACCGTTCGCGTGAACCCGTCGGCCATCGTTGCCGGGAAGACCGCCGACGTCTCGTTCACCTTCAACAAGGATACGGTCAGTTGGTCGATCAGCAATACTCTGAACGATCCCATCACCATGAGCCCCTGCTTCGTCGACCCCACCACCCAAACCACTGCCTGCAATGGGGTCTACACGAGCACGCACGGCCCGGTCTCGTCGACGGTCACGGTGCATTTGACCAGTAGCTGCGGCGGCACGAAGGATGTCTCGACGGTGCTGTCGATCGTGGCGAACTGAGGGCAATGAGGAGCGGACGAGGCGTCCGCCCCTCACCTCGGACTACTCCGGCTGGAATAGGTTCCGGGGCTCGATGTGCACGACCTGGAATGACGACCCCATGCCGATTCCCGTGGTGTCGGCCTTGTGGAGCGCGTAGCTGTAGCCGGCCGTGACGTCCCACTGGAGTATTTCGGGGACAAAGAGCGGATGGTTGAAGACGACGTAGCCTTCCACGAAGTGTCCGTCGGCGGTGAACCCCGAGTGCGCCACCAGCGCTGCCGTGATGTCGGTGCAGTCGACGCTGACCATCCGGAACGGCGTCATCAGACCGAAATTCTGAAGTGCCGCGGGTGGGAATCCATTCGCATAGACGATCCCGGTGATGGTTGTGTTCTGGCCGGTGAATGAAATGGTCTGGAAGTTGATGACGGTGGCGTAGTTGCCTGGCTCCACCGCCCGGTAAGGCGCCGGCAGCGGCGTCGGATCATTGATCTTCACCACCCGCCCGTCCGAAAACCCACAGAAGAATTTGACCTGATGCACCTGACGGTTCTCATCCTGCGCGGCGGCGGGAAGAACGACGGCCAGGGTGATCAGTACAGCAAAAGCGAAGCGAACGATTCGGAACATATCTCTCTCTCTCCTTAGACAGTTCTTTACCCATGGTTTGCAGAATTATGGGGAAGAGCGCGGGAGTATAGCCGGAGATCGGGAGGCTTGTTCTTCAAGGTCACAAACTGTGACCACAAGGTAGGTCCTGAGGGCCACGTCTCTCGTTTCCTTCGCGGTGTGTAGCCGGGAAGCGTCATTGGCTCGCCTACGTGTCGTAGAAATTACCCGTTTGACGACAAAACCCCAGACGCCGTTCCCGAAGCAGTCAGACTCGAGGTTGGAATCCGCATAATCTAATGACTCCCAGAGGAGGAGGAGTCGATGGAGAAGCCGAGGATTCTGGTGCTGGCCCAGGTCGACCGTACGATCCTGACAATCCGAGGAGAGAGGGTGATGCTCGATCGCGATCTTGCTGAGGTGTACGGGGTCACGACCAAGGCACTGAATCAAGCCGCCAAAAGGAATGAGCTGCGATTCCCATCTGATTTCCGGTTTCAACTGACGAGGGAGGATCGGGATGAGGTGGTCACAAACTGTGACCACCTCCGGACCCTCAAATATGCCGCGGCGCTTCCTTGGGCCTTCACCGAACACGGCGCACTCATGGCGGCTGCGGTGTTGAACAGCCCTCGCGCCGTCGAGATGAGCGTCTTCGTAGTCCGCGCGTTCGTTCGCCTGCGGGAGTTCGCGCGCGGTCACACCGAGATTGCCATACGGCTCGATGCACTCGAGCAGAAGGTGACCGGACATGACGAAGATCTTCGCGAAATGTTCAACGCGCTCCGGGCGCTCCTGACACCCTCGCCACGACCTGTGCGCGAGATCGGGTTCGTGAAGAAGGGTGACCGATGAATCGCAGAGGCGGTGAAATCGGAAATCTGGAAGCGCTACTTCCATTTTGCGTCTCAAAATGGAAGTAGCGCGGTCGGCGTACTGCTCTTCCGCGCTACAATGTCCCCAGCGTTTGGGACGCATCCAGTCCGCGGAAAGGGCCGTGCCCACCCATTGATCATCATCGAAGGTACGAACCTTCTTTCAGCCTGACCGTGCGGACTCCAGGCATGCGATGAAAGGAGTTTCGTATGTCGGATGCCCTTCCTCTCCCGCCCCATCCCCACCTCGTCTACTACAGGAAACTGGCCAAGGATCTCCTCAAGGTCTGCGCCTCGGACGACCCCACCGCGTTGCGCGCGTGGGTGAAGCAACTCGTCGGCGCCGAACAGATCGAGCGTGTGGAATCGCGCCTGCGATCGGCGAAGATCGGCAAGCTCACCGAAGCGCAGTATTTCATCGCCCGCGCGCACGGCTTCGCGAGCTGGCCGAAGTTCGCGCGGCACGTCGAGGATCTGCAGCACGCCGGCTCGCCCGGCGCGAAATTCGAACAGGCCACCGATGCCATCGTCTCCGGCGATATCGTCACGCTTCGCCGCCTGCTCGATGAGAGTCCGGAGCTGATCCGGCAGCGATCGAGCCGCGATCATCGCTCGACGCTCCTCCACTACGTCTCGGCGAACGGCATCGAAGACTTTCGCCAGCGCACGCCGCCGAACATCGTTGCGATCGCGCGGCTGCTGCTCGATGCCGGCGCCGAGGTGAACGCGGAGTCCGACGCGTACGGCGGCCATTCGATGACGCTCGGTCTCACCGCTACCAGCGTGCATCCCGAGGCCGCCGGGGTGCAGATCGCGCTCATGGAGCTGCTGCTCGATCGCGGCGCGATGATCGAGCGTGCGCCGGGCGAGGCGGTGAGCGGATGCTTGGCCAACGGCCGCCCGCTCGCCGCCCGATTCCTTGCCGAACATGGCGCGTATCTCGACTTCGAAAATGCCGCCGGCGTCGGCCGCCTCGATCGGGTGAAGGAGCTGGTAGCGGCGACATCCGAAGAAGAGCGGGGAAAGGGTTTCGTCTGGGCGTGCGCGTACGGCCACAATGACGTCGTCGCCTTCCTGCTCGACTACGGCGTTGATCCTGCCGCAGGCGCCGATGTCGACATGACCGGCCTGCACCTCGCCGCGCACGAGGGGCACCTCGACACAGTCAAGTTGCTCCTGGCCCACAACGCCCCGCTCGAGGCGAAGAACATGTACGGCGGCACGGTCCTCGGCCAGACGTTGTGGTCGGTGATTCACCATCCCCTGCCGGAGCATCGGGAGATCGTCGAGACGCTCGTCGCCGCCGGCGCCAAGGTTGGCGACGAATGGTTCACCGGCAACCGTGACATCGACGAGCTCCTTCTCCGCGCGCGTCCGAGCGAGCCGGAGGATTCCGATCCGATTCACGAGCTGCTGCGGCGTGGAAGGCGCGCGCGGTTTGACACACCCGACCAATCGCGCGAGCTCTTCGCCGAGGCAGCGGCGAGGGCGCGACAGAGCGGCGCGCGACGCGAGCTGGTCGAAGCGCTCAAAGGCATCGCTCAGATCGACCGCGACCTCGGCCGCCGCGCGGAGGGGCTGCCGTTCTACGAGGAGGCCGTGTCCGTCTGCCGCGAGATCGGCGATCCTCTCCTTCTCGCGCACACCCTCCGCCACCTCGGCGATCTCCATCACGACGACGGTCGTTACGACCTCGCCCAGCATCTATCCGCCGAGGCGCTGGCGCTGTATCGAACGTCGGATGCACCGGCGCTGGATCTTGCCAACGCCGTTCGCAGCCTCGCCGTCATCAAGGACAGCGCCGAGCTATGGGAAGAAGCCTTCCATCTCTACGTGGCCACGAACGTCCCCCCCGGCGTCGCCGAATCGGCCCTCCGTCTGGCGAAGCTTGCGCATGCCCTCGGCGACCGCGATCGCGCCCGCGAATGGCTGCGCATCGCCACCGCCGCTGCCGAGGCGTCCAGCGACGAGAATGTGAGGCGGCGGGTGCGGGCGGTGGGGGAGGAGATCGGACGGTAGCGACGCAACCCGGTCTGCCGAGTTACGCCGTACCTCTCGCCGCGCACCAGGGGCTAATGTGGCACAGACCACAGCTGTCCAAATTAGGTTGAGAAAGCGCTGGTTCCCCTGAGCGTACGAGTCATTTTGACGGGAAAGTGAGATCGACCCCCTCAGATGCTGTCCAAATTGAGCGAGAGTTGAGCGGGTTGAGGG
>Ga0210402_10000131_pt1 | contig 83253 bp, 66 predicted proteins | sample IncBWC7MmetaG_FD_161055 | JGI IMG/M metagenome (GOLD analysis project Ga0210402, IMG submission 161055) | Forest soil microbial communities from Barre Woods Harvard Forest LTER site, Petersham, Massachusetts, United States - Inc-BW-C-7-M | ecosystem: Environmental > Terrestrial > Soil >...
CTGGACGTGGAATCGGAATCGGACAATGCGTTTGACCCGACATTGCTGCTGATTCTGGCGCAGCCGAAGCAGGGCGTGGACCCGGCGGCGTGCGAAAAAGCAATTTATGAAGAGGTCGGGCGGCTGGCGACTTCACAGGTTTCGGACCGCGAGCTGGAGAAGGCGAAGAATTTCCGGCTGGCAGAATTTTACCGGCAAGTGCGGACCATCAATGGCCGGGCCAACACGCTGGGGACGTACGAGGTGTTCTTCGGGGATTACCGGAAATTTTTTGACGCGGCGAAGAACTACAGCAGCGTGACGAGGGAAGATGTGCAACGCGTGGCGAAACAGTATTTTGGAGCGAATAATCGGACCGTGGCGACGCTGGTGCCGGAAAACGGGGAGAAGGGCAAGCCATGAGAATGCTGACGAAGAAGAGGGTTTCCGTGGCCCTGGCGCTGACGTTTTTGGCCGGCGCCTCCGCAGTTCAGGCGCAAAAACTGCAGATGCCGCCGCATGAGAAGGTGGTGCTGAAGAATGGGTTGACGGTGCTGCTGCTGGAAAAACACAGCGTGCCGATGATTAGCGTTGCGGGGATCGTGAAGGCGGGTGGCCTGGCGGATCCGGCTGGGCAGGAAGGCCTGGCTTCGACTACGGCGGGTTTGCTGAGGAAGGGCACGAAAACGCGCACGGCACAGCAGTTTGCGGGCGACATTGATTTCATCGGCGGAACTTTTGAGGCGGATGCGGGAGCGGATTACTCGAGCTTCGCGGCGGAGTTTCTTTCGAAGGATACGGCAAAGGGGTTTGAGCTAGTCTCGGATGCTCTGTTGCACCCGACATTTCCACAGGCGGAAGTGGATAAGCTGCTGGCGCAGTCGGTGGATGGGGTGAAGGCGGCGAAAGACAGCGCTCGCGACGTTATTTTCGAATATTACCAGGGATATCTTTATAACGGGAAGGGATACGGGCGGCCGGCCGGCGGCGATGAGATTTCGCTGAAGAAGATACAGCGGGATGCGATTGTGAAGTTTTACGAGAGTTATTACACGCCGGGAAATACGATCCTGGCCGTCGCTGGGGATTTTAATCCGACGGACATGAAGAAGAAGATCGAGGAGATTTTTGGCGCGTGGCCAGCGAAAGTAGCTCCTGCGGTGAAGGAGGAAGCGGCCGGTCCGATGAGGGGGAAGAAGCTGCTATTGGTGAACAAGGCTGATGCGACACAGACGTATTTTGTGATTGGGAATGTGGGAATTTCGGCGACGGATCCGGACCGGGTGGCGATTGAGGTGGTCAACACGATATTTGGCTCGCGTTTTACATCGATGCTGAATGAGGCGTTGCGAGTGGAATCGGGGTTGTCGTACGGAGCGACATCGTTTTTTTCAATGCAGAAGGAGCCGGGGCCGTTCGCGATGTTCAGTTATACGCGTAATGAAACGACGGGGAAGGCGATCGACCTTGCGCTGGAGGTCTTGAAGAAGCTGCACACGAGCGGAATCACCACGGACCAGTTGAGTTCCGCCAAGAGCTATCTCAAGGGGCAGTTTCCTCCGATGATCGAAACGTCGGGGCAGTTGGCTCGCCTGATTGTGCGGCATGAATTTCTGGGATTGGACGACAGCGAAGTGAACCAGTTCGAGCAGCGGATTGATGGGGTGACGCCGGAGATGGCGAAGCAGGCTATTGCGAAACATTTTCCGCTGGAGAATCTGGCGTTTGTGCTGGTGGGGAAGAGTTCAGAAGTCACGCCGATGGTGAAGAAGTACGCGGAAAAGCAGGACGCGAAAGAAATTTCGGCGCCGGGATTCTGGCCGGGGTCGAAATAAATTCCGCGCGACAGGATTCGAGAAGGGCACAAAGCGTCCGCCGCGAACGGCGGCCGCTACAAAGGCGAGAGGGAGGGGCAAGCCCCTCCCCTACAAAGTCTTGCGGGGCCACCTGAAGGTGGCCGCTACGGAGTGTGGGGGACTGAATGCGTAAATACTTCGGGTGGTTGACGGTGGTGTGCTTGCTGGTCTGCGCGAATGTGGCGGTGGCAGCGGATTCGCCGCTACTTCTGCAGGAGCCGACGATTTCGAAGAGTGAGGTGGTGTTCGTTTATGGTGGGTATCTGTGGAGCGCGCCGCGGGAGGGCGGAGAAGCGCGGCAACTGACCACAGGAGGCCACGAAACGCATCCTGCGTTTTCGCCCGATGGAAAATGGATCGCGTTCACCGGGGAGTATGACGGGAATGCCGACGTCTACGTGATGGCGGCGGAAGGTGGGGCGCCGAAGCGGTTGACGTGGCATCCGGACGCGGATGTGGTTGTAGGCTGGACGCCGGACGGCAAGAAGATACTTTTTGGCTCGGGCCGAGAGGCTTACGCGGATTTCGACCGGCTTTACACGGTGGCTGCCGAGGGAGGGGTGCCGGAAGCGCTGCCTATGTGGCGGGCGGAGAGTGGTTCGTATTCACCGGATGGAACGCACCTGGCGTATGTGCCGAATCTGAAATGGCAGGCGGCGTGGAAGAGGTATCGCGGCGGACAGACAACTCCCATTTATATCGTGTCGCTGCGCGACCTGCAGCTGGCGAAGATTCCACGTGAAAATTCCAACGATGCGAATCCCGTGTGGTTTGGCGACACGATTTATTTTCTTTCGGATCGCAACGGGCCGGTGAGCCTGTTTGCCTACGACACGAAAACCAAGTCCGTAAAACAGGTGATTGAAAACAAGGGGCTGGACCTGAAATCGGTTTCCGCCGGACCTGATGCGCTGGTGTACGAGCAGTTTGGCGGATTGTATGTTCTTGATCCAAAGTCAGGCAGCGCGAAGCACATCGACGTGCGGGTGAACGGCGACCTGCCGGCGACGCGGGCGCACTGGGTAAAAGTGGCGGATAAAATTTTGAATGCGGGAATTTCGCCGACCGGGCAGCGGGCGGTGTTTGAAGCGCGCGGAGAAATCCTGACCGTGCCGGCGGAGAAGGGGAACATCCGGAACCTGACGCGCACGACGGGAGCAGCGGAACGCGACCCGGCGTGGTCTCCCGACGGGAAGTGGATTGCCTTTTTCTCGGATGAATCGGGCGAGTATGCGCTGCATCTGGTGGACCAGAGCGGATTGGGTGAAGTGAAGAAGATCAATCTTGGGAATCCGCCGTCGTATTTCTACAGCCCCGTGTGGTCGCCGGACAGCAAGAAGATTGCCTATACCGATAAGCGGTTGAACCGCTGGTACCTGGAGATTGAAAAGGGCACGCCGGTGAAGATCAGCACCGAGAAATTCGAGGATCCGGCAGGATTTCCGACTGGGACGTGGTCTCCCGACAGCAAGTGGATGGTTTATGACAAATATCTTGATAACCACCTGCACGGAGTGTTTGTGTATTCGGTGGAAACCGGGAAAGAGACGCAGATTACCGATGGGACGGCTGATTCGCGCTACGCGGTTTTCGACAAGGACGGCAAGACGATTTATTTCGCGGCTAGCACGGATGTTGGACTTACGGCTGGCTGGTTGGATCTTTCGAGTTTCCAGCACCCTTTGACGCGCAACGTTTACGCCGTTGTCCTGAAGAAGGGCGATCCGAATCCTGTCGAGCCGCAAAGCGATGAGGAGAAGGTAGGGAAAGAAGAAAAGGGTAAAGAGGGCGATAAGGATAAAGAAGAGGACAAGAACAAAGACAAAGGGAAAGACAGCGGCAAGGATGGCGAAAAAGAGAAGGGAAAAGAGAGCGAGAAGAAGGAAAAAGTTCCCGCGGTCACGATTGACTTTGAAGGCATCACGCAGCGTATCGTGCCGCTTCCGATTCGCGAAGCGAATTACGTGCAACTTGACGCCGGAAAATCGGGGGTGTTGTTTCTCTCCGAGATCGTGGACGTTCCGAGATTTTCCGAGCCGAACCTGGTGACGGTCGTCAAGTTTGAATTGAAAACGAGAAAGACGGAGCCGTTTACGAGCGGGGTGAGCGACTTTGTGGTTTCGGCTAACGGTGAAAAAGTGCTTTTCCGGCAAGGCCCGCCGCCGAGCACAACATGGGTCATCGCCGGCACGAGCACAGCGCCGAAGGCGGGCGAAGGCGCGCTGAAACTTGCGGACATGGAGGTGTATGCCGATCCCCGCGCGGAGTGGGACCAGATGTATCGGGAAGCATGGCGCATCCAGCGCGATTTCTTGTACGACCCCAGTCTCCATGGGCTGAACCTTTCAGCCGCCGAGAAAAAGTATCGCGCTTACCTGGCGGGGGTTGGGGGCCGCGCGGATCTCAACTACCTGTTTAGTGAGATGCTGGGGGAGATCACCGTCGGGCACATGTTTATCGGTGGGGGAGACGCACCGAAGCCGAACCAGGTGAAAGGCGGACTGCTGGGCGCGGACTACAAGGTTGAAAACGGGCGGTACCGTTTTGCGCGCATTTTCAGCGGGGAAAACTGGTATCCGATGCTGCGCGCCCCGTTGACGCAACCGGGAGTGGACGCGAAGACCGGGGAGTATCTGATTTCGGTGAACGGGAGAGAAGTGCGTCCGCCGGAGAGCGTTTACAGCTTTTTTGAGAATACGGCGGGGAAGCAGGTGAAGATCAAGATCGGGCCGAATCCCGACGGCAAAGACGCGAGGGAAGTTACGGTTGTCCCGGTGGAAGACGAATTTCCGCTGCGCAACCGGGCGTGGGAGGAGGACAATCGCCACAAGGTGGACGAATGGAGCGGGGGGAAGTTGGCGTACGTGCACGTGCCGGATACGGCGGCGGGCGGGTACACGAATTTCAACCGGTTCTACTATGCTCAGACGGGAAAGCTGGGAGCGATCATTGATGAACGCTACAACCACGGCGGAGAGATTGCCGATTACATCATTGACATGCTGAAGCGGCCGCTGCGGAATTGTGCGATTTCACGGGAAGGCGAAAAGTTTTGCTCGCCGTTGATGCAGATTTACGGGCCGAAGACGATGATCATCAACGAAATGTCGGGGTCAGGCGGCGATGCGCTGCCGTGGATGTTCCGGCAGGATGGTATAGGGCCGCTGGTGGGGACGCGGACGTGGGGCGGGTTGGTGGGGATTTACAACTACCCGCGGCTGCTGGATGGAGGGCGGGTGACCTCACCACGAGTGGCGATTTATGGATTGCATGGGGATTGGGAGGTGGAGAATCACGGGGTCGCACCGGACATTGAGGTGGAAAATGATCCGGCGTCGGTGGCGGCGGGGCACGATGCGCAGCTGGAGAAAGCGGTGCAAGTGACGCTGGAGGCGCTGAAGAAGAATCCGGTGGTGATACCGGATCATCCGGCTTATCCGAATTACCAGAAGAAGTGAGAGTGGAAGAGCAGAGCAGAGAAAAGAATTGGATTTAACACAGAGAGCACAGAGTGAAGAGCACAGAGAGCGTTGAGAAGAGAGCGTTGTGCGCTTGCGTTTGGGGTTGAGATGCCAGAACTGCCGGAAGTTGAGACGCTTGCGCGGGGATTGCAACGCGAGCTTGCGGGGCGCCGCGTACTGAGCGTGGAGCTGGGGAAGACGGATTTCATGGATAATCCCGCGGAGATTGAGCGGGAGTTGCCGGGGACGCAGATTCAGAAGGTGGAGCGGTACGGGAAGTTCATGCTGTTGCGCTTGCGACGCTCTGCGGCGGCAGAAGGCGGTGTGCAGGAAACCGCACTCTTGGTTCATCTCGGGATGACCGGCACGATGATGCCGAGGCCGGTCAACGAACCGCGCCCGAAGCATACGCATCTGGTGGCGCTGCTCGATGATGGGCGGGAGCTTCGCTACATTGATCCGCGGCGATTCGGGCGGATTGCCTTGCTGGCGGGCGAGAAGTTGCGAGAGGAATTGCTGCGGTTTGGCGCCGATCCGCTGCAAATATCACTTGAGGAGTTTTTGCGCCGCGTTCGCGGCCGGCGGGCGCGCATCAAGGCCATGCTGCTGGATCAGGGAGTGTTGCGCGGCGTGGGAAACATTTACGCGGATGAAAGTTTGTGGAAGGCGAGGATTCACCCGGCGCGGATTGGCGCGCGGCTGGCTATAGAGGAGGTCAAGGGTCTGCACCGCGCGCTTCAGCGGATCCTGGAGAAAGCGATTGTGCTGCGGGGGTCTTCGATTTCTGACTTTCTTGACGCCGAGGGAGAGCCGGGAGAATATCAGCTGCACCATAAGGCGTACGGCCGGGAAGGGAAAGCGTGTTACCGGTGCAAGACGCCTATCCGGCGAATTTTGGTGGCCGGACGCAGCAGTTTTTTTTGCCCGAATTGCCAGAAGACACCCCGAGGGGCAAAAAGGCGGCGGCGGGCGAAACCTGTTGCGGCACACCGCGCGTCTAAGGGGGCAGCGAAGGTTGCCTTGCGAAAGGGCTGAACTGCCCTGCGAGAGAGAAACAGTTCAAATCCAGAGAGACGTTACCCTTCAGGGGAGAGTGGGATGAAAAAGAACCGCAAAGCCATCGGTGTGGTCGGGTTGACGCTGTGCCTGCTGGTTGGCAGGGCGTGGACGGCGCGTGCCGCGAATGAGGAAACAAATCCCGTCGCCTCCGCGGACGCGAAAATTTTGAGCGAGATTCGCGAGCACAGCGAGTTGATGGACAACCTTGAGTATCTGTCGGACGAGATCGGGCCGCGGCTGACGGGTTCACCGCAACTGAAGCGCGCAAACGATTGGACCGCGGAGATGTTCAAGAAGTACGGCCTGACGAATGTGCATCTGGAGGCCTACAGCATTCCGCATGCATGGGTGCGCGGGACAGCGCATGCGCGAATCACCGCTCCGGTGGAACATCCGCTGACGATCGCTTCCGCGGCGTGGGCGCCGAACACGAAGGGAAAGGTGCACGGCCCGGTGGTTTACTTCGATGCGAAGAAACCTGAGGATTTTGAAAAATATAAGGGAAAGCTGAAGGGAGCAATCGTGATTTTCCAGGAGCCGAGGCCGCTATCGCCGCCGAAGCCGATCGATCAGAACGCGGAAATTTATCATCCGCTGGAAGAGCCGCCGCCCCCGGCCGGACAGCCGGGGCTTCCGGATCCTTACGAGAAGTATCTGGAATCGCTGAAAGCGCGAACGGGATTTCTTCTGAGAGAAGGAGTCGTGGCCGTGTTGCGCGACGCCAACAAGCCGCACGCGCTGCTCAACATGACGGATGGCACGACAGAACCATTTCAGATAGGCCCGCTGCCTTCGGCGTTCATCGCCGGGGAAGGGTACCGGATGATTTACCGGATGTTGAAAAAGGGCCCAGTGGAGCTTGAGATTGAGATTTCAAATTCGCTGTCGAAGAAACCCGTGGAGGTTTACAACACGGTCGGGGAGATTCGCGGGACGGAGAAACCGGACGAGGTTGTGATTCTTGGTGCGCATCTGGATTCCTGGGACCTGGGCACGGGGAGCACGGACAACGGAACGGGATCGATGGCGGTAATGGAAGCGGCACGGACGCTAGCGAAGCTGGATTTGAAACCCAAACGGACGATTCGATTCATTTTGTTTACTGGGGAAGAGCAGGGGCTGATCGGCTCGAAGGAATACGTGAGGGCGCACAAGAGCGAGCTTGGAAAAATTTCTGGCGCGCTGATTCACGACAGCGGGACGGGGCGTGTACTGGCGATAGGACTGCATGATAACTATCAGGACCGGCAGATTGTGGATGGGGTGATCGCGCCACTTGGCGAGCTGAAGCTGCTGGAGCCTACGACGGCACGGGAATATGGCACGGACAGCCTGTCGTTCGACGAAGTTGGAGTGCCGGGCTTCTGGTGCCCGCAGGAGCTGGCGGAATATCCGAAGACGCACCACAGCCAGTCGGATACGTTCGATAAAGTTTGGAAGGACGATATCAACCAGGGCTCGCAAGTGCTGGCGGCGTGGGCTTACAGCACGGCACAGCTGCCGGAGATGCTGCCGCGGCGGCCGGTGCCGCCGATTGCGCCGGCCGCGGCGAGAGTGGAGAAGCCGAAAACGGATCCGATTGTGGAGACAGACAAAAAAATCATCGAGCGGGTGAAGGCTGACGCGGAGCAATTGAAATCCGACCTGACTTATCTGACGACGCAGATTGGGCCTCGGCTCACTGGTTCGCCGCAACTGGACCGGGCCAGCCATTGGACGCAAGAACAATTCAAATCGCTGGGCATGGAGAATGCGCACCTGGAGAGCTGGAACATCGCGAATAGCTGGACGCGAGGGCCCGCGACGGGGCGGATTGTTTCTCCGGCGGTGCATGAGCTGACGCTGGCAGGCGCGGGCTGGTCGTCCTCGACGAACGGAACTATCAAAGGCGAAGTGATTGGAGTGGATGCGGAGAAGACGGAAGACCTGGAGAAATACAAGGGGAAGCTGGGCGGGAAGATTGTGATCGTGACGCGGCCGCGGGAAATGGAGCCGCCAACAAACCCGATCCTGACGCCGGTTGGGCAATCCACGATTCCGCTGAATCATCCGAAGAGGGAAGGCAACTTTGATAGTAAGGCTTATATGCAGATGCGCACGGCGCTTACGAAAATGATGACGGAGGAAAAAGCGCTGGCGATGCTTTCGGGTTCGGAGAAAATGTATGGGCTGATGAATATGTCGGCTGCTTCGCGGGAATATCAGCCCGCTTCATTTCCGTCGGCATACCTGGAGCGCGAGGATTACCTGCAGATCTGGCGATTGCTGGATGCGGGGACGCCGGTGCAGTTGGAATTGAATGTCCAGAGCTCGTTCAGCGGCAAGCCAGTGGAGGTGTACAACACGGTGGCGGAGATTCGCGGTACGGAGAAGCCGGATGAGGTGGTGATTCTGGGAGCGCATCTGGATTCGTGGGATCTAGGCACCGGGGCGACGGACAACGGGACGGGGTCGATGGCCGTTCTGGAGGCGGCGCGAGCTTTGCAAAAGCTCGGGATGAAGCCGAAGCGGACGATTCGCTTTGTTCTGTTCACCGGCGAAGAGCAGGGATTGAATGGCTCGAAGGCGTACGTGCAGGCGCATAAGGATGAACTGGCAAAGATATCGGGCGTGCTGGTGCATGACACGGGCACCGGGAAAGTGCTCACGATCGGATTGATGGGGAATTACAATGTGCGCGAGACGATTGATCGCGTGCTGTATCCGATGGCCGAACCGTTGGGGATCATGGAGCCTTCGTTGCGCAGCGAAGGCGGATCGGACCACGTGCCGTTCGACACGGCGGGTGTACCGGGATTCTGGTGCGTGCAGGAAGTGGCGGACTACGACAAGATGCACCACTCTCAGGCGGATGTGCTGGACCACGTGCGGTGGGATGATTTGACGGAAGGCGCGCAGGTGCTGGCGGTGTTTGCCTACAACGTGGCGGAGTTGCCGGAGTTGCTGCCGCGGAAGCCGGCGAAACAGGAAGAAAAGAAGTAGAGATGCGAATTGTCGCGCAGAGGGTGAGCCGCGCGAAAGCCACGGTGGACGGGCGAGTCACGGGAGAGATTGGCCCGGGGCTGATGATCCTGCTGGGAGTCGGGAAGGAAGATACGGCGCAGGTAGCGGCGGCGATGGCGGAAAAGGCGGCCAACCTGCGGATTTTCGAGGACGAGCAGGGAAAAATGAACCTCTCGCTTCTGGATGTGAAGGGAAGCGCGCTGGTGGTTTCGCAGTTCACGCTTTATGGCGACGCGCGCGGGCAGAGGCGGCCGAGCTATATTTCGGCCGCGCCGCCAGAGCTGGCGAAGAGGCTATACGAGGAGTTTTCGGAAGCGCTTCGCAAGCTGGGCGTTTTTGTGGGCAACGGGATTTTTCAGGCCATGATGTCCGTGGAGCTGGTCAATGAAGGCCCGGTCACGATCCTCATCGATTCGGGAAAAACGTTTTAGCAGGAAAGCGACGCAGAGCGCACGCGGAGAGTGGAGCGTCGGCCGCGTCGTCAGCGAGCTTCAGCAGCTCGGCACGAAGCGCAATGTGGAAGGAATGGCGCGTTATGGAATCCGCGCAGCCAAGGTCTTCGGGGTTTCCAAACCAAAACTCGATGCACTAGCCAGGAAAATTGGGAAGAATCACGCCCTGGGGCTGCAGCTGTGGTCCACGGGGATTCAGGATGCGAAGATTCTGGCGGGGCTGATTAGTGAGCCCGGCAAGGTGACGGCTGCGCAGATGGAGTTGTGGGTGCGCGATTTCGACAATTGGGACAGTTGCGACGGAACGTGCTGCCACCTGTTTGTGTTCGCTGAGCCCGCCTGGCCGAAAGCGTTTGCATGGACGAAGCGGAAGGACGAATTTCAGAAACGCGGCGGCTTCGCGTTGGCCGCATATCTTGCCTATCGCGACAAGTCCGCGCGAGATGCGAGGTTTCTAAGTTTTTTGCGGGTCATCGAGCACGAAGCTGATGACGAGCGCAATTTTGTGAGGAAGGCCGTTAACTGGGCGCTTCGGAATATCGGCAAGCGAAACCAGAGGTTGAATCGCGCAGCCATTGCCACGGCGCGGCGGATCCAGAAGAAGGAATCGCGCGCTGCGCGGTGGATTGCGGCGGACGCTTTGCGTGAGTTGGAAGGCGAGGCCGTGCAGGCGCGGCTGCGACGGATGAGAGCGAAGGAATGACGCCGCTGAAGAATATTGTTGGCGTCCGGCGCGCACGTTCCACCGATGCCGCGAGGATTGCGGAGCTTTCCGGGCAGCTTGGGTACCCCGCGTCCGCAAGGCAGATGAATGCGCGTCTTAAGGATGTGCTCAGAGATAAAGAGGGAGCGTGCTTCGTTGCTGAGTTGCGGGAAGGCGGATTGGTGGGGTGGATTCATGTGAGCACCACGCCCTTGCTGGAGGTGGAACGCCGCGCCGAGGTGAACGGGTTGGTGGTTGAGGAGACGACGCGGAACCTGGGCGCGGGGGCGGTGCTGCTGGCGGCGGCGGAAAAGTGGGCGCGGGGGAAGCGGTGCAAGAGCATGTCGGTGCGGTCAAATGTGCTGCGGGAGAGGGCGCACGGGTTTTATCTGCGGAATGGATACGAGCATTACAAGACGCAGAAGGCGTTTCGGAAGCAGCTGTGAGGTGGGAGAAAAACGGCCGCCCGCCGCGGCGGGCGGCCGCTGCATAGGAAAGAGAAACCCAAGAGGCTGGCTTAAAAGACCAGCGCTACATTTAGGATTGAAGAGAAATGGGCATGGGGGCGGGTTGTGGCTGGCGAAATGTATCGTGGTACGATATACTCCGTTTATGGCCGCACGGATCACCGACGGGGAATACCACGCACTTTCGGAGCTTCGTTACCTGATACGGCGTTTTCTGCAGGAAGGCGACGCTACCGCGCGCGTGGCCGGGCTGGAGCCGCAGCAATACCTTTTGCTGCTGGCGATTCGCGGGCTGGAGCCGGGGCAGGAGGCCAGCATCCGCACGATTGCGGATCGGCTTGCCTTGCGGCATCACAGCACCGTCGAATTGATTGACCGCATGGAAACACACGGTTTCGTGAAACGCACGCGCGGCAGGGAAGACAGGCGTCAGGTGCTGGTGTCGCTGCAGCCGCGTGGGGAGAAACTGCTGGAAAAAGTCGTTGCCCAGCGGATTGTGGAATTGAGATCCCATGGCCACGCACTTGTCGAGTCCATCGGGAAGCTGCTGGAATCGCGGCCGATTGCTGCGCAGAAGAAAAAGCGGAAATAGACACGTCGAAGTTCAGTTCGTCGCGAAGCAGGAAATGATTCCTTGACCCAACACGAAAATTCAACGGGCCCGCCGCTGAATCCTGACCGGCAACCAGACCGCGCAGGCTGGTGGAAGTTTCCCGTGTCCTCGTGGAAATCGTTTGTGACCGACCGTGAGGAACAGGTTTTCCTTGTGCTGACGTTGGTGATTGGCGGGGTAGTTGGGCTGATCGTGGTTGCGTTCATCGAGATCACCGGGCATTTTGGCGCGCAGCTTTACCCGCCGTATGCGGCTGCATGGCGCAGGTTGCTGGTTCCCGTCGCGGGGTCGCTGGTGATGGGATATCTACTGTACAAATATTTTCCGGATGCGCGGGGCAGCGGCGTACCGCAGACGAAGGCGGCGCTTTATGCGCGGGGCGGGTTCATAAGCCTTTCGACGGTGGTAGGAAAGTTTTTCTGCACGTCGGTTACGCTTGCCAGCGGAATCCCGCTGGGGCGCGAGGGGCCGGCGGTGCAGGTCGGCGGAGGCATTGCTTCAGTGTTGGGGCGGGCGCTTGGTTTGCGGCCCGAGAAGGTGAAGGCCCTGCTGCCGGTTGGGGCCGCGGCTGCGGTAGCCGCCGCGTTTAATACACCGCTGGCGGCGGTGCTGTTTGCGCTGGAGGAAGTTGTCGGCGATTTGCACGCGCCGGTGCTTGGATCAGTGGTGCTTGCTTCCGCAACAAGCTGGGGCGTTTTGCGTTTGCTGTTGGGGAACGAGCCGCTTTTTCAGGTACCTCAATATCAGTTGGTGACTTCGTGGGAGCTGATTGCCTACGGCATACTTGGCATCGCGGGGGGCGTGGTTTCCGTGACGTTCTCGCAATTGCTGCTGAGCCTGCGCGCGTGGTTCAAAAGGCGGCCGGCGAAGACAGTATGGTTTCAACCAGTGGCCGGTGGGCTGGTTGTGGGGATCATGGGGTGGTTTGTGCCGTCGGTCATGGGCGTCGGCTACCAGTACGTGGGCGACGTGCTGAACGACAGCCTTACGCTGAAACTGATGCTGACGCTGCTAGTGCTGAAGCTCGTGGCGACGGCAGTGAGCTACGCATCGGGGAACGCGGGTGGGATTTTTGGCCCCAGCCTGTTTCTTGGAGCAATGCTGGGCGGTGCGGTAGGGAGCGTGGCGCAGCATTTCTTTCCTAGCTATGTCGCTTCGCCGGGCGCCTATGCACTGGTGGGGATGGGGACGGCGTTTGCGGGAATTATTCGCGCGCCGATGACGTCGGTGGTGATGATTTTTGAAATCACGAGGGATTATGCCGTGATTGTGCCGCTGATGCTTTCCAACCTGGTGAGTTATTTCATTGCCTCGCGCCTGCAGAAAGAGCCGATCTACGAAGTGCTTGCGGAACAAGACGGCATTCACCTGCCGAAGTTCGCGAGCCGTCAGCAGACGCGGCGGCAGGTGAATCAGATCTTGCGGCCGGCCGGACAGGTGTTGAGCGGGGGAGAAACGGTGCGACGCGCGCTGGAACTGGCGAGCGGTGCGGAACTGCGGACATGGATTGTTTCGGATTCGCGCGGAGTGCTCGGACTACTCACACGAGAGCAGTTGGAGAGCGCGGCGGAGAAGGGGAATCTGAACGCGCCGGTGAGCGCGCTGCTAAAGGCGGAAGAATTTCCGCACGTGCACGCCGACCATGCACTCGACGACGCGTTGGATCGGATGGGAGCGTTTCGGGGGGATGTGTTGCCGGTGGTGAGCCGGGCAAATGTGCACCAACTGCTGGGAGAGGTGCGGCTGCAAGACGTGCTGGAATCGTATGGCGTGGCGATGAACCCGCAAACCTAGAGAGTTGCTAGCGCCCTGAAGCACGTCAATCTACTGTTTGTGCGGGTTTTCAGCGCTGAGGTCCTTCGCCTATCTCCGGTAAAAATCACCGGAGTCCAAACTGCGGACCTCATCGGATAGGCTCAGGATGACACCCTCCCCTTTTACAAAGTGCGCCAAACTTATTGTGTTTTAGTTGTGAGCAGCAGCGGCTAGAAGGCGTCGCCGCCGCCGCCGCCGAAGCCGCCTCCTTCGGACCCGCCGCCGCCGTCGCTGGAGAAGGCGGAGCCTTCGGCGCTGCGGGGCGCGGAGGTCATGACGTCGCCTGCCATGGAAGACATGGAATTCAGGTCAGTGGCGAACATGTAGGGATAGAAGTTGGGGCCGTAGCTGCCCTGATACCACTGCGGGGGTTGGGTGTAAATTCCCTGGAAGGCCTTGCTCCAGTTTTTTTCGACGCCGAGGGCCATGGCGAAGGGGAGAAATTTCTCGAACATTTCGGGCGTTTTGATCATGCGGTTGAAGCGGTCGGACTCGACGTGGGCGAGAAAATCCTCAAAACCGAGGACGCCTTCGAGGGCACGTGCTCCGGCCTGGGTGCGGGCAGGCATGAACCAGCCGAAGCCACAGATGATTGCGCCGGTGAGGAGTCCGGCGACGACAAAAGGTAGCGGCTGCATGCCGGAGTGATTGGCGATCCAGATTCCGCCGGCGATGAGGATGAAGCCGATGACGACGCCAAATAAAATATAGCTGGAGCGGACACTGTCCGGCCGTTGCGCGTAATATCCATCTCCTACCAACGAAGCAAAGATCTGGTTCCGGATGCCGGGGATATTTGCGTAGAAAGTGTTGTGCAGGGCGTCGAGCGGCACGGCGTCACCGGCGTTTCCTCCGCTGAAAATTCCATCGAGAAGCTGCTGTTCGTGGGGCTTCAGGGAGTTCCACTCGGCACGCGATTTTTTCAGATGGAAAATGTAGTCCTTGGTGTGGGTGAGGCCGAGGAGTTGGTCCTTCTGCTTTTCTTCGATGACGAGATAGCCGCGGACGGCGAGGTCGACGATGGAGGCGGTGATGTCGCGCATGTCCACAGAATTGTCGATGAGCGTGCCCACTTCGCCGGGGGTCAGATTGTCGGGCGGCTGATATTGCGCGGCGATGGGGCGGAGGCGCGGGTCGCGGCCGCGGGTCCACCACGACCAGAACATCAGGAAGAAGGCGACGATCGGGAGAAATAATGGCCAGTTGCTGCGCAGGTAGAGGAACAAACGGGAGAGGGCCGTGGGTTCGGGGACTGCGCCTTTGTCGAACGCGACGGCGACGGTGAGGCCCTCGTGCATCGGCAAAGGATCGCGAGTTTGCACATCAACGCCGGTGCCAGAGACCTCGACGACGGCGTCATGTCCGGTTGAGCGGTACGCCCCCGTGAAAGCCTTGGCGCGGAGATTGGAGGTGCCTGCGGGGAAGACTATGTGGGCTCCGGCGGATTCGATGGGGATGCTCCACTCGTCGCCAGTAACGTTCCAATAGAATTCGTCGTGATCGTCGAAGAATTTGAGGGCGTCGGAAACGGTGTAGTGGATGGAGATGGTGCGGGTGGTGTCGTCGGCGTTGGGGATATAAATTTTGAGGTTGAGGTAATGGCGTTCGCGGCTGGTCTCATAGCGCAGCTTGGCGCCTGTTTCGTCGGTGACGTTTTTGACGTCGAGGAAAAGCGTGTAGTTCAAGCCGCGCGGGCCGGAGTACTCGACGGGAATATAGCGATTGATGCCGTGCCAGGGACCACCGACGAATTGAAAGGTGATGTTTTCGGTGACGTCAACGGAGCCGTTTGGAAGGACGACGATTTCGGAGAAAAACTTTTTGAGGTGGCGTTCTTTGGCGGAGGCCGGAGCGGCGAGCGCGGCAGCAAAGAGAATCAGAACCGCAATAGCGGAGTATGCTCGCTTGAAAAAAAACAGATTCCTCGGGCGAAAACCGCCTTCGGAATGACAGTGTGAGTAGAGTTTCAGGTGTGTGGCTGATGGCGAAGGCATGAATGATGTGCCGTCGCGAATTAGGCCGTGGGGGCGCCGGGCGCGCTGAAGCTGACTTTGGGGGCTTCGCGCTCCGCTGCCGCAGTGACTTCGAAGAATTCGCGCTGTTTGAAGCCGAGCATTCCGGCGAAGATGTTGGTGGGGAATTGCAGGATCTTTGTGTTCAGGTCGCGGACGACGGCGTTGTAGTAGCGGCGGGCGTTCTGCACGGTGTCTTCGATTTGCGTGAGGGAGTTTTGCAGGGAAGTGAAACTTTCGATCGCGCGCAATTGGGGATAGGCCTCGGAAAGCGCGAAGAGGCTTTTCAGGGCGCCGGAGAGCATGTTTTCGGCTTGGGCTTTATCGGCGGGGCCGGTGGCGCTCATGGCTCGGTTGCGGGCGTTGATTACGGCTTCGAGCGTGCCCTTTTCGTGGCCGGCGTAACCCTTGACGGTTTCGACGAGGTTCGGGATCAGGTCGTAGCGGCGCTTGAGTTGGACGTCAATGTCGGCCCAGGCGTTGTCGCACTGGACCTTGAGGCGCACCAGGCTGTTGTACATGCCGATGCCGAAGAGCACCAGCAAGACGAGGACGACAAGAATGATTATGCCTGCCATCGGCAAACCTCACAGGGACTAGAGTCGTGTTGCCAACTGTTCCTCCACTATACGTTTGGAAAGCAAGGGAGTAAAGAAAGGGCGCGGCAGAATGTGCCAGACCTGACTGCTTGACCGCGGCAAGCTTGGCACCAGGCCCGGGGCGATCCGCTGGCGGCAGCCCGTGTCTTATCTCTGGCGTATCGTAGCAAACTAATATATCCTCACCTCGGGTCGATCCTCCCTCTCCTATGCTCTTCAAAACTCTCAGCGCTTCGGTTTATGGTATTGACGCCCACGTCGTTCAGGTGGAGGTAGATGTGGGTGTTGGCGGGATGGAGGATTTCTATGTGGTGGGGTTGCCGGACAACGCTGTGAAGGAGAGCCGGCAACGGGTGAAATCGGCGCTGAAGAATTGTGGCATTGACTTCCCGTACGGGCAGGGTGTGACGATCAATCTTGCGCCGGCCGATTTGCGCAAGGAGGGGTCCGCGTTTGACCTGCCAATGGCACTGGGGCTAGCGGGCTGCCAGGGGCAGTTTTTCGGGAAGGCGCTGGACCGGATGATGTTTCTTGGCGAGTTGTCGCTGGACGGGAGCGTGCGCCCAGTGCGGGGGGCGCTTTCGGCGGCCATCGCGGCGCGGGACAACGGCATCAAGGCAGTTGCGGTGCCGGAGAGTAACGCGAAAGAGGCGGCGGTGGTGGAGGGGATCGAGGTGTACGCGCTGAAATCGCTGCCGCAGGCTGTGGACCTGGTGAATTCACCGGAGTCGTTTCAATGCGTGAGAGTGGATGCGCAGCAGATGCTGGGAGAATCCGCGCAATACAGCGTGGATTTGAGGGACGTTCACGGGCAACAAGCGGCGAAGCGGGCGTTGGAAGTGGCCTGCGCCGGTGGACACAATATTTTGTTTATCGGGCCGCCTGGCGCCGGGAAGACGATGCTGGCGAAGCGTATACCCACGATTTTGCCGGCAATGTCGCTGGATGAGGCGATTGAAACGACGCGGATTCACAGCGTGGCGGGAATTCTTGAAAATGCGACTGGGTTGCTGGGAACGCGGCCGTTTCGTTCGCCGCACCACACGATCAGCGACGCCGGGCTGATTGGTGGTGGAGCGGTGCCGCGGCCGGGCGAAGTGTCGCTTGGGCATAACGGCGTACTGTTTCTGGATGAACTGCCGGAGTTTCAGCGGAATGTACTGGAGGTGATGCGGCAGCCGTTGGAAGATGGGAGCGTAACCATCGCGCGGGCAGCTATTTCGGTGACGTTTCCTTCGCGGTTCATGCTGGCTGCGGCGATGAACCCGTGCCCGTGCGGGTATTTTGGGGATCCAGGGCACGATTGTCACTGCACGCCGCCGATGATTCAGCGGTACGTATCGAAGATTTCCGGGCCGCTGCTGGACCGGATCGACATTCACATTGAAGTGCCTGCGGTGAAGTACAAGGAACTGCGGGCGCCTTCTTCGTCGGAGGATTCGGCGGCGGTGCGGGCGCGAGTGATTGCGGCGCGCCAGAAGCAGACTGACCGGTTCCGGGCGGAGAAAATGACCTATTGCAACGCACAGATGGCGCCGAAGATGATCCGCAAACATTGCGCGATTAATGCCGATGGAGAGAAACTTCTGGAAAATGCGGTCACCCGGCTGGGCCTTTCGGCACGGGCGCATGACAGGATCCTGAAAGTGGCGCGGACGATTGCGGATCTGGACGCCTCAGAGGACATCCAGTGCAAGCATTTGAGCGAGGCGATTCAATACCGGACGCTGGATCGAGATTATTGGGCCTGAGCGGACTGCCCAATCGATGGTGGCTTAATCGCAGAAATCAACAAGACTATTCTAACGATCAGAAGAGGTCCCCACCTTTGATGGACGAATTCCGTCCCCCACTTCAAGTTCCCGAGGCCGGATCTAAAATCGGGATTCCTTCGAGAAGGGCTGCTTCAAGAAGTGCGTGGTCAGAACATACGAAGATGGGTACATCAGTTCCCGCCGAACTCCGCAATGCCAGATACCCGGCCAATTGAGCTGCGTCGTATGCCCGGAGCGCATGACGATCGACAAGCGCGGACGCGATATCGAGAACAAAGTCGTTGATCACTTGAGAAACAAATCTTTGCTCCACGTGCCGCTTAAATGCTTCGAGCAATTGTGTGGCAACTAGCGGTGGAATTTCTCCATTCCGCTCCCTCCTCCGCACGGCTGAGCGAAATTCGACTTGGGTCAGCGCAAGGATAGCCAAACGGTTTTCCGTAGTGCGATTGGCAAGAGCCAACACGCGCTCGGTCCCCGATTCACGGACGTACAGCTTGACGAGCGCGCTGGTCTCCAGATAGTAAAAGGCCAATTCTCAGCGCCTCTCACGGAGAATCGTCGCGGACAAGGGTTCACCGGAGATCTCGACAGGGTGAAAATCCAAGTCAGAACTGCCATTCTGCCCAAGAACGGCTTTGACTTCGGGCCTGAGTCTGTTCAATCGAATTGTCGTTACCGGGAATTGTGGCGACTTAGGGTTCGGCACCTTGCCGATGAGGACGAAGTTCTTGTTGATCACCGACTCGAGCACGGCGCGGTGATGCACGTCGGTGTTGGCCAACGAGGGAAGATGTTCCTGCGGCAAAATCTCATCCCTGAATTTCTTCAGTGGAACAAAGCTCCAACCTCGCCTCGATTCAGCGCGATCCAAGGCTTTCAACAAATCCGCTTCGGCGGGAAGCACACCAGCTATGTCCTTGGGCAATTTCCCGGCGTTCGCGGCCGGTTGTTTCGCGGAGGTAGTCGCAACATGGGAATTCAGTTCCTTTTCTCCTGGCACTGCAGGCTCAAAACGGATTTCAATTCGTCCCATCACCGGCGACCAATTGTCGGCAGCGGCGTTGCTGCGCTTCTTCCGGCCATGCGAGTCCAGCAAAGAAGCCTTGACTTGATGGGATTGAGGGAGAGAGTAACCGAGGTCTTGCAGGATGTCCGATAAGAGAGTGTCCAATTTACGGCTAAATTCCAACTCGACTTCTTTTACGTTTTTTGCGTCCATCTTCATCTCCTCTAAATAGTCTTTCTAGGATAAGGCTAAATTCTAGTACATGTATTATACGGTGAATGAAGATGCAAGTCAAGCTGAAACTTTAGCGTCAAGGAATTTGGTCATGTTGATGCGCTCACGACATTCGCCTTGCCCCAACCTTGAACGCCATCCCCAAATCGACGGTGGTCGGCCAGTTTCAACCCGGCTCACTACGTCCAGACGGCTCCATTGACTTCCCTTCACACGCTGTGTTACGGATAAGAACGCCGTTTGTGAGGAATATCCAACTTTCGCGACCCGGAATGGCGCCAGAGACCAAGCATCTTGAAGTTACGCTGGACACCCACGTCGAGAGCGTGAATCTCGCCGAGGAGATGTGCGTACGTGTTGCCGAGGCCGCGGGGTTTAACGAGGATGAGTGTTACCGGATTGGGATGTCGGTGCGCGAAGGGGTGATCAACGCGTTTCACTATGGGAATCAGGAGAAGCCCGAGAAAAAGATTCACCTGGCGATTGAACTGACCGAGGAGCGGATGATTATTCACGTCCTGGATGAGGGCAAGGGTTTCCGCCTAACCGACGTGCCCGATCCGCTGGCGCAGGAAAATCTGCTGAGCACTTCCGGGCGGGGGATCTTCCTGATGAAGGCTTTTATGGATGAGTTCGACGTGCATCCGGGGAAAACGGGGGGCGCGGAACTTGTGATGGCCAAGAGACTTCCGGCACTCGGAAGCCCGCATAGCAACGGAAACGGGAGCGCCTCCAATTCAGGCGCGCCACGCCAGGAAGCGTAGGACCGGAATGCCTTCACTGTTCGCCACAACCAGGGAATACAGCGGCATCACGCTGGTGGACTTGAGCGGGCGCATCTCGCTGGGCGACGGCAGCGCGCTTTTGCGGAAGACGGTACGCGACCTGCTTGAGGAAGGCCGGACGAAGATTATCCTGAATCTGGGGGACGTCAATTACATTGACAGTTCCGGGATCGGTGAACTGGTCAGCGGCTTCACGGCGGTGCGGAATCGCGGCGGCGAGTTGAAGTTGCTGAACCTGACGAAGAAAGTTCACGACCTTTTGCAGATCACAAAGCTGTTTACCGTGTTTGATGTCTTCAACGATGAATCCACGGCCATGCGCAGTTTTGAATAGAACCCTTCCGCCGGTCTGTTTCTTCCCAGTAATGGCGCCTCACGAATGCCGAAGCCCTCTCCGCGCAACCTGAATCTCTGGAAACGCGGGCTGGGGCGGGTGCCGGAATCCGTGTGGGACGAAACTGAGCTGGAAACGCTGGTCCTGGCGGACAACGGGTTAACGGAAGTTTCCGAGAGCATCGGGCGCCTGAAGCGGCTTCGGATGCTGGACTTGGGGCACAATCAGTTGACGGCGGTGCCGGAGGCGATTGGCGAGCTAGAAGGGTTGACGGATTTTCTGTATCTGCATGATAACCGCCTGACCGCACTGCCAACTTCGATTGGGCGGCTGACGAAGTTGCGGTATCTGAATCTCAGCGAAAATGCATTTTCTGAATTGCCGGAACAAGTTACGTTGCTTGCGAATCTGTTTGAGCTGCGAATTTCCGACAATCAATTGACTTTCCTGCCGAACACGATCGGAAGACTGGGGCGACTTCGCGAGTTACACCTTCGCAACAACATCTACTGGTCAGCTGAAGGAATTGAGGCAACTGGATCTGCGCGGCAATCCGTTAGTCAACCTGCCCGAAGGGCTGGCCGCACTGCCGCGGCTGGAGAAGCTGGATTTGCGCTGGGTAGATTCGTTCGAACCGCCTGCCTGGCTCGTAAGCCTCGAAGAGCGGGGCTGTGCCTCTACCTATGAAATCGATCATGCTCCCGAAGAGATGAACGCATATTCCGGTTGAAACGTTTGAGTTGAGGTCCTTCGGCTATCCTTGTCGGATAGCCTCAGGATGACAATGTTTATAAGGGTTTATAGGGCGCTAAGTAGCCAGGCTGAAGGTGGCCGCTGTGAGAGCAGGAGTAACCCAAGAGGGCGGGGCTTGCCCCGCCCCTACAAATAGGAAGCGACTCGCGCTAGTTTGGGGCTTCGATTTCGGATTTGGCGACTTTTTTGGAGACTTGGGAGGGAGTGGGTAGCTGGGAGCGGTCCCAGCCGCCACCTAGCGCCTCGATCAGCTGGACGGAAGCGGTCATTTCCTGGGTATGGAGAGAAGCGAGTTGCTGCTGGTCGGTTAAGAGCGTGGTTTGCGCAATGAGAACGTTGAGGTAGGTATCCACGCCCGTTTCATAACGAGCTAGCGACAGCGTGAGAAATTGCTGGGCTGATTGCACGGCTTGTTCCTGCTGCTGGATCTGTTTGGACAAAATGCGAACCGCGGCTAAAGAATCTTCCACCTGCTGGAAGGCGGTGAGCACCGTCTGGCGATAGGCGGCGACGTCTGCGTTGTAGACGGCGGCGAACTGGTTCACGGTGGCGCGGCGGAGTCCGGCGTCGAAAATCGTTTCGGAGACAGAAGGACCGACGGACCAGAAACGGCTTGGCCAGGTCATGAGACTCTGCAGCGCGGAACTCTCAAATCCACCCTGGGCGCTGAGCGTCAGGTTGGGGTAATAGGCAGCAGTGGCGATGCCGATTTGAGCGTTGGCGGCGGCCATGTTGCGTTCGGACGCCGCAATGTCTGGCCGGCGTTCCAACAATTGGGAGGGGATGCCGACGGGAATTGTCGGTGGAGTGGGACTCAGAGGCTTGTACGGCATCGAGAAACCGGAGGCGGAGGTGCCTACGAGGACGGCAATGGCGTGTTCGAATTGGGCGCGGGCGATGCCGAGATTGGTGGAGGCGGACTCAGCCTGCTGCAAAGTGACCTGGGCTTCGGCGACGGTGAGCTGAGTGTCCACGCCGGTTTCGTAGCGGGCGCGAGCGAGTTCGAGAAACTTTTTGTCGGCTTCAACGGTTTCGTCGAGGATTTTCTGCAGGGCATCCTGTCCGCGGAGTTCGAAGAAAAAGACCGCGAGGCTGGTCTGTTCGGTCAGACGCATGTTTTCGAGGTCGGCTGCGCTTAACTGCGCGTTGTACTGGGCTTGACGAATTGTGTTGCGGACTTTGCCCCAGAGGTCCGGCGCCCAGGAAGCTGTAAACGGCACTTCCGCGAGCGTGCTATATACGTTGGGATTTCCACCTGTTCCGCCGCCAGCAGTTCCGGTGGCGCCAACGTTATTTCTCAGGGTTGCAGAGGATTGGGAACGCCTGAAGGATGGAGCGGTGGTCAGCGTGGGATAAAGTTGGGCGCGGGCTTGGGTAACGAGCGTGCGGGCTTCCATGAAATTGTCGAAAGATTGCTTGATGTTCTGGTTGTTGATGTTGAGCTGATCTTCGAGAGCATTCAGTTCCGGGTCGCTGTAAATTTCCCACCACTTGCCGTGAAGCATGGCGTCCTGTGGCTGCGCGACTTTCCATTCCCCGGCCGGAGGATTCTCGACAGGCAATTCCTTGTAGGCGGCGGGCGGCGGTTGCACAGTCGCGGCGGGCTGGTGATATTTGGGGCCGACCATGCAGCCGGTGAGCAGAAGAGCGACGAGGGAAGGGCCGAAGAGAAGTTTCAGGCGATTGTTGTTCATAGTCATTCCACCTTAGTTACACAGCGGCGGAGGGAGTTGATCCATCCGCGGGATGAAAAGTGTCACGCTCTTTTCCGAGAGCGCGAAGCCGGAGCTTGTCGAGAGTGAGATAGACGACCGGGGTGGTGTAGAGAGTAAGAAGCTGGCTCATGATAAGGCCGCCGACGATGCTGATGCCGAGGGGACGGCGAAGCTCGGAACCAGTACCGGTGCCGAAGGCCAATGGGAGGGCGCCGAACAACGCGGCCATGGTGGTCATCAGGATGGGACGGAAGCGCAACATGCATGCTTCGAAGATGGCTTCCTCGGTGCTTTTGCCGCCTTCGCGCTCGGCCTGCAAGGCGAAGTCGATCATCATGATGGCGTTTTTCTTGACGATGCCGATGAGCAGAACGATGCCGATGATGGAAATGATGTTGAGGTCTTGCTTGAAGAGCATAAGAGCGAGCATCGCGCCGACGCTCGCAGAGGGAAGCGTGGAAATAATGGTCAGCGGATGCACAAGGCTTTCGTAGAGGATGCCGAGAACGATGTAGACGGCGAGAAGAGCGGTGAGAACCAGGATGGGTTCGGTGCTGAGGGATTGCTGATACGCCTGGAGGGTACCGGCGAAAAATCCCCGCAGGGTTGATGGCACGCCCATGCGCTGCTGCATCTGCGCGATAGCGAGGGTTGCGTCGCTTAGCGCAACGCCCGGGGCGAGATTGAAAGAGATCGTGACCGAGGGAAATAGACTGGTGTGGTTGAGGGAAAGCGGGATGGTATTGGCCTGGCCGGTGGCCATAGCGATGAGGGGAACGTTGCCTGTGGAGGTGAGGTTGGTGTTTCCATTCGCGTGGAAGTAGACGTTTTTCAGGCCCTCGGGACTTTGCGAATACTGCGGCGCGACTTCGAGGACGACATAGTATTGATTCAGCTGGGTGTAAATGATGGAAGTTTCGGATTGACCGAAGGAGGAGTAGATTTCCTGGTCGAGCGATTGCGCGGTCTGGCCGAGTCTTGCGGCGGTGACGCGGTCGTAGTTGAGACGAATGTCGAGGCCGCCATTCTGCTGGTCGGTGTTGACGTCCTGCAAAACCGGGAGGCGTTTCATCTCCGCGAGCATGCGGGGTCCCCAGACGGAGAGGTCCGAGACATTGTCGGATTGCAGCGTGTACTGGTAGAGGGCGGAGCTGCCGCGCCCGCCGATGCGGAGATCCTGTGAGGCTTGAAGGAAAGTCGAGGCGACGGGTAGGCGGTTGAGCTGCGGGCGCAGCCGGTTGATGATGTCCGGCGCACCGATTTTGCGTTCGTTGAGGGGCTTAAGGGCGATGAAGATATTGCCCGTGTTGGTGGCGCCGCCACCCCCAGTGAAGGCAATCACGTTTTGGACCGCGGGATCTTTCTTGATTACATCCACGATTTTCTGAATCGACTCGTTCATGGCAGGGAAGGAAGAGTCCTGGGGGCCCTGCACACCGCCGCCGAGCGTGCCGGTATCCTGCTGGGGGAAGAAGCCTTTGGGAATTTTGATGACGGTGACGACGTTGAGAGCGATGGTGAGAAAGAGAACGGTGAGAGTGAGGACGGAATTGTCGAGGACCCAGTGCAGTGTGTAGCGGTAAAGGGAAAGGACGCGCTCGAAGATTCGCTCAGTGGCCATGTAGAGGCGCCCGTGTGACCGGGAATGCTCATTGCGCAGCAGGTAGGCGCACATCATGGGTGTGGTGGTGAGCGAAATGAGCATGGAAACGAGGATGGCGGTGGAGAGCGTGATGGCAAATTCGCGGAACAAGCGGCCAACGATACCGCCCATGAGCAGAAGCGGGATGAAGACGGCGATCAGCGAGATGCTGATAGTTAGGACGGTAAAGCCGATTTCCTTCGCACCTTTTAGCGTGGCGGCGAACGGATCCATGCCTGCTTCGAGATGGCGGGTGATGTTCTCCATGACGACGATGGCGTCGTCGACGACAAAGCCAGTGGAGATGGTGAGGGCCATGAGCGAGAGATTGTCCAGGCTGTAGCCGCAGAGATACATGACGGCGAAGGTGCCGATGAGAGAGACGGGGACGGCGACGGCAGGGATGAGGGTGGCGCGACCATTTCGCAGGAAAACGAAGACGACGACGATGACGAGGATGATGGAGAGGGTCAGGCTGTACTCGACGTCGCTGACGGAGGCGCGGATTGTAGTGGTGCGGTCGAGAACGATGGTGGTGTCAATGCCCTGGGGGATGGAAGCTTTGATGGAGGGCAGCTCGGCGCGGATGCGGTCGACCGTGTCAATGATGTTGGCGCCGGGCTGACGGTAGATGATGAGCAGAATGGCGCGTTTGCCGTTCAAATACCCTGCGGCGCGGACGTTTTGCACGGAGTCGATGACGTCGGCGACATCCGTGAGGTGGATGGCGGCGCCTTTGTGATAGCCAACGATGACGGGCTTGAAGTCTTCGGCATGAGAGATCTGATCGTTGGCGACGATGTCGGCGGTGGTGATGCCGTCGGTGATCTGGCCCTTGGCAAGATCGGAATTTTGCAGGCGAAGGACGGACTGGATGTCAGTCATCGAGAGGCCGTAGCTAGCGAGCTTGGTAGGATTCACTTCCACGCGGACGGAGGGCAGGGCGCCGCCGCCGACGTTGACTTGGCCGACACCTTGGATTTGAGACAGTTTTTGCTGGATGACGGTGGAGGCCGAATCGTAAAGCCTGGCGGGGCCGTATTTGTCGGAAGTGAGGCCGACGATCATGATCGGGGAATCGGCAGGATTGACTTTGCGGTAGGTGGGATTGGCAGGGAGATTCGCGGGGAGATAAGTGCGGGCGGAATTGATGGCGGCTTCGACGTCCCGCGCGGCGCCGTCGATGTTGCGGGTGAGGTCGAACTGGATGGTGATGGAGGACGTTCCGAGGCCGCTGGTGGAGGTCATCTCGGTCACGCCGGCGATGTGGCCGAACTGGCGTTCGAGAGGAGTGGCGACGGAGGAGGCCATGATTTCGGCGCTGGCGCCCGGGAGGCTGGCGTTGACGGAGATCGTGGGGAAATCCACCTGCGGCAAGGGAGAAACCGGAAGCACGTTGAAGGCGATGGCACCGGCGATGGCGATGGCGACGGTGAGCAGAGTGGTCGCCACGGGGCGATGGATGAATGGCGCAGAGACGTTCATGAGAGCCCTGCGGGTTCCGGCTCAGAACCGGTGTTTGGGGCGCTGGACTTGCGCGAGAAACGCTGCGCAAGCTTGTCGAAGAAAATGTAGATGACGGGCGTGGTGTAAAGAGTGAGAACCTGGCTGACGAGAAGGCCGCCGACCATAGCGATGCCGAGCGGCCGGCGCAATTCGGAACCGATGCCGGATCCGAACGCGAGAGGGAGTCCGCCAAGCAGGGCGGCCATGGTGGTCATCATGATGGGGCGGAAGCGCAGGAGGCAGGCTTCGTAGATGGCGTCGGTAGAATTTTTGCCTTGGTTGCGCTCGGCGTCGAGAGCGAAGTCCACCATCATGATGCCGTTCTTTTTGACGATGCCAATCAGTAGAACGAGGCCGATGATGGCCACGACACTGAGATCCTGGTGAAAGAGGATCAGGGCGAGGAAAGCGCCCACACCCGCAGAGGGCAGAGTGGAAAGAATCGTGATGGGATGGATGAAGCTCTCGTAGAGCACGCCGAGGACGATGTAGACGGTGACGAGAGCGGCGAGGATGAGCAGAGGCATGTTGGAGAGCGAATTTCGAAAGGACGCCGCGGTGCCCTGGAAATCGGCTTGCAGACTGGCGGGCATGTGAAGATCGTTCTGAACTTTTGTTACGGCGGAGATGGCGTTGCCGAGGGCGGCGCCGGGAGCAAGATTGAAGGAAACGGTGATGGCGGGGAATTGTCCCTGATGGTTGATGGAGAGGGATTGGGTCTTGGTTTCGAAATGCGAGAACGCGCTGAAAGGGACAGCGTTGCTAAATGTGGAGCTGGTGGCGCCGGCGGACGTTGCGCCCTTGCTGGATGTTGCGGAGGAGGTGCCCGCGGTGAGAGCGTTTACGGGCGCGGAGAGCGTGTTGGCTGACGGCGTGAAAAGCGCGGAGGTTGTGAGCGCGTTGGAGCCGGCGGAGGTGGAGCCGTTGGCGGTGGAACTAGCGGGCGCGCCCGTGGTGCCGGCGGCGGAGTTGGACTGAATGTAGAGCTTGTTCAGCATGTTGGGGTCCAGCTGGAACTGCGGCTCGCTCTCCAGGATGACGTGGTATTGGTTCAACTGCGTGTACATGGTGTTGATCTGGCGCTGTCCGAAAGCGTCGTAGAGAGTGTTGTCGATCGTGGTGGGCGCGATGCCGAGGCGCGAGGCGGTGGGCCGATCGATTACGAGCGAGACGGCGAGGCCACCGGGTTGCTCGTCGGTGGCGACATCCTCGAGGTCGGGCAACTGTTTCAAGCGAGTGACGAAGCGGTTGGTCCAATCGCTGAGTTCGTTGGGATCCGGAGCTTCGAGAGTGTATTGGTACTGAGTGCGGCTGACGCGATCATCCACAGTGATGTTTTGTACCGGCTGCATGAACAGCTGGATGCCTTGAACATTTTGGAGCTTGGTTTGAAGCCGGCGGATGACATCGGAAGCGTTGATTTTCCGTTCTTCGAGGGGCTTCAGGTTGATGGAGATTCTTCCGCTATTGGTGGTGATGTTCGTGCCATCGGCGCCGATGAAGGAGGAAAGACTCTCGACAGCGGGATCTTCAAGGACGGCTTTGGCGATCTCCATTTGCTTTTGCGCCATCGCTTTGGAACTGATGCTAGGCGGCGCTTGCGAAATCCCTTGGATGATTCCGGTGTCCTGGACGGGGAAGAAACCTTTGGGAATGTAGATGTAGAGGAAGATCGTGAGAAGAAGCGTGCCGAGGGCCACAAAAAGGGTGATGGTCTGATAGCGGAGGACGACTTTTAGAGTGCGGCCATAGAAAGCGATCATGCTGTTAAAGGCATGCTCGGAGGCCCGGAAGAGCCGGCCTTGTTGCTCTTCTGGATTGTGCTTCAGGATGCGCGACGCCATCATGGGCGTGAGGGTGAGCGAAACGATCGCGGAGACGACGATGGTGACGGCGAGGGTGACGGCGAACTCGCGGAACAAGCGGCCAACGACGTCTCCCATGAAGAGCAGGGGAATGAGGACGGCGATCAAGGAGACGGTCAGCGAGACGATGGTGAAGCCGATTTGCTCGGCGCCTTTCAGCGCGGCCTGCATGGGCGGCTGGCCTTCCTCGATGTAACGCGAAATGTTTTCGACCATGACGATGGCGTCGTCGACGACGAAGCCAGTGGAAATGGTGAGGGCCATCAGGGAAAGGTTGTCGAGGCTGTAGCCGAGCGCGTACATGGCGGCGAAGGTGCCGATGAGAGAGAGCGGCACGGCCACGCTGGGGATAATTGTCGCGGAGAGGCTTCTTAAAAAAAGGAACATCACCATGACGACCAGGCCAATGGTGAGGAAGAGCTCGAACTCAACGTCGGAGACCGAGGCCTGGATCGGCGTGGTTAAGTCGGTAAGCGTGGTGACGTCGATTCCCTTGGGAAGATTGCTTTCGAGTTGAGGCAGAAGCTGCTTGATGCGGTTGACGACGCTGATAGTGTTTCCGCCGGGTTGCCGCTGCACGTTGACGATGACCGCCGGGGTTTTGTTCATCCAGGCGGCTTGATTGGTGTTCTCCACGCCGTCGACAATTTTCGCGACATCGGTGAGCATGACGGGTGCGCCGTTGCGGAAGGCGACGACCACGTTGCGATAATCCTTGCTGGTTACGAGCTGATCGTTGGCGTCAATCTGGTAGTCCTGACGATTGCCATCGAAGTTTCCTTTGGCGGCATTGACGCTGGATTGCGTGACAGCGGTGCGCAAATCCTCGAGGTTAATTCCGTAGGAAGAGAGAGCGGCAGGGTTGGCTTGAATCCGGACGGCAGGCTTCTGGCCGCCACTGATGCTGACAAGGCCGACGCCGCTGAGTTGGGAAATCTTGGGAGCCAGGCGAGTGTCCACCAAGTCTTCCACTTGCGACAGCGGGATGGAACTTGAAGTGGCCGCCAAGGTGAGAACAGGAGCATCGGCGGGATTTGTCTTGCTGTAGATGGGAGGGGCAGGGAGGTTGGCGGGCAGAAAACTTTGCGAGGCGTTGATGGCGGATTGCACTTCTTCTTCCGCGATGTCGATGTTCAGGCTGAGATTGAATTGCAGGACGATGACGGAGGTGCCACCGGAGCTGCTGGAGGTCATCTGACTGAGACCCTGCAACTGGCCGAACTGGCGTTCGAGCGGAGCTGTGACGGTGGTTGCGACGACGTATGGGCTGGCACCCGGATAGAAAGTGAGGACCTGAATGGTGGGATAGTCGACTTGCGGCAGGGCGGAGACGGGCAATTGCGTGTAGCAGACGATGCCGACGAGGAGAATCGCGGCCATCAACAACGCTGTCGCGACAGGTCTGAGGATGAAAGGAGCGGACGGACTCAAGGAGCAGCGCTCCCGGCGTTGTTTCCTGGAATAGGTTTAGCGGAAACGACGACTTTGGCGTTGTCCTGCAACTTGTCGAAACTACTGTTGGCCAGCACGTCGCCGGGAGCTATGCCGGTGACTTCGGTTGTTCCCCTGTCGGTTACGAGAGGTTGAATGACGCGCATGTGGGCGACGTTGTCCAGAAGAACATAGACGAAGGCGGTCTGGCCGTTGTGTTGGATCGTGGAGGAGGGAATCAGAGTGGCGCCGTGATGGGTATCCACGAGGAGACGGACGTTCACAAATTCGTTGGGGAACAGTGCCGCGTCTTTGTTGTCGAAAGAGGCGCGGGCTTTCACGGTGCCGGTGGTGGTATCAATCTGGTTGTCGAGGGTGAGCAGTATGCCGTTGGCAATTTGCTTGAGCGCCGAGCGATCGAAGGCATCCACGGTGAGTTTCGCGTTTTTGCGGAGGCGCTGTTGAACCTGGCCGAGATTGTCTTCGGGAACGGTGAAGATTACGGTGATGGGCTGGATTTGGGTGACAACGGCGAGCGTGAGAGTTCCGGAAGACTGAACCACATTGCCTGGATCGACGAGGCGCAATCCGACCCTGCCGGAGATGGGCGCGACGATATGGCAGTAATCCACCTGGATCTGATCGAACTGGACAACGCCTTGGTCGAATTTAATGGTGCCCTGCTGCTGGAGTACGAGCTTTTCCTGATCGTCAAGAGTTTGTTTGGGAATGGCGTTGCGGGCCCAGGCGTCGCGATAGCGCTCGAGGTCCATCTTTGATTCGGCAAGAAGATTGGTGTCGCGCTCGAGCGTGCCTTGCGCCTGTAGAAGGGATGCCTGGTAGGGACGGGCATCAATGTCAATCAACGGATCGCCCTTGCGAACAAGTTGCCCCTCTTTGTAATGGACAGCGATGACGATGCCATTCACCTGGCTGGTAATCGAGGCGGTATAGACGGGCGTGACGGTGCCGATGGAGTCGAGGTAGACGCCAATGTCACCCTTTTGCGCGGTTGCGGTTACGAGAGTGACCGGCCCGCCGCCACCTCTTGCGGATTTCGCGGCGGTTGCGGTTGCGTCGCGCTTGCGCATGATGAGGTAAAATCCGCCCGCAAAGACCAGAAGCACAATAATCCAGACGATTGCGCTGACACCTTTGTGCCGGGGAGGTGGAAGGGGAGCCTGAAATTCCGAACCGGAGGGTGGGCGGATATTTTGATCAGTCGGCAAGTTGGCGATCCTTTGTCATGACTGTGCTACGGACTTCGGTCTAAAAGTCCGTACAGTATTGACGAGTTTTGTGGCCGTTTGGATACAGTCGAATCAGCGAATCAGGGCCGTGCCAGCATAGTTCAGTTAGGCAGCGGAGAGCATCGTTTGGTCCGCATTCCGGGGCAATAGCGGGCGGGAATATATTATTAGTGATTTGATGATGATTATTGACGGAATGTCATTTTCCATGAAGGAGTTCCCCAAAGATTCGCTTTCATCGTTGAGGGTCGCCTCGCTACTTTCCCTTTCCTGCGGGACAATCAAATCATGAATCCGGCGGAAGATACAGCGTGGATTGTGGGGCGGGCCTGCACGCTTGGCTTCTCGCTTTGCGGCGTGGCGCCACTGGAGCGATTCCCGGAGCATGCGGCGTTTGAGGAGTGGCTTGAGCGCGGGTATGGCGGCGCGATGGGATACCTTGCGGATGCACGGCGCCGCGACCCGTCACAAGTGCTTGCGGGAGCGCGCAGTGTGATTGTGTGCGCGCTGAACTATAACACTGCACATCCGGATTCGAGCGAGGCTGCTGCTGCCGACGGAAGCGGCGGGCCGCGTGGCTGGATTTCGCGTTATGCATGGGGGCGCGACTATCATGAGGTTTTGTGGGAACGGTTGAATGCGCTGGCGGATGCGCTGCGCGAACAGTTTCCGGAGCCGCATGAGTCCCGGGCTTACGCCGACACTGGCCCCGTCGCAGAGCGCTTGTTCGCGAAATACGCAGGTCTCGGGTGGCTGGGGAAGAATACGCTGCTGCTGAACGAGAAGATAGGCTCGTGGTTTTTTCTCGGAGTGATTTTCACCACGCTGGAGCTAGCGCCTACGCTTGCGCCCCACGAGATGCCGCCCGCCGATCTCTGCGGCAACTGCCGGCAATGCCTGGACGCCTGCCCGACCGGCGCGTTCGTCGAGCCCTATGTGCTGGATGCGCGGCGATGCATTTCTTATCTGACGATTGAGCTGCGAGGAAGCGTGCCGGAGGAGTTCCGCGATCCGATGGGGAGCAACGTGTATGGCTGCGACATTTGCCAGGAGGTGTGCCCCTACAACCGGGAAGCGCCCGTGACAGCGCTCCCCGATTTCGAGCCGCGACAGTTCGGGCCCGGAGAGAGTTTGTTGCAACCGCGTTTGGAGTGGCTGGCAGAAATGACCGAGGAGGAATTTCGAGAAAAGTTCCGCGGCAGCGCAGTGAAACGGACGAAGTGGCGCGGACTTGTGAGGAACGCCTGCATCGCACTGGGAAACGCCAACCTGGCACGGGGAACGGGAGAGCATTTGCGGGTTGTGGAGTTGTTGCGGAGGTTAGCGGAATCCTCAGAAATTGTGATAGCGGAATCTGCCCGGTGGGCGCTTTCGCGCATCTCATAAGGGGCAGAACATACGGTGATTGGCCCGGGTTGGGTGTGCAGTGACTCCGCCCGAGGCACTCAACGAATATCTGTCGCGCCTCCGGCGCTTGGGGAATTTAGGCTGCTGACCCAGGGCTTACGCCCTGGGCTAACGTCTGTCGCGCCTCCGGCGCTCGCGGAGTTTGGACTGCTGACGCAGGGCTTTACGCCCTGAGCTAACTTCTATCGCGCCTCCTGTCCGCGCACTCGAGAGGACGGCACGGTTGAGTAGGAGTGGCGGAGGCGTTATAATCTCGCGCGGAAGCCCACGCGCCCACCGAAGTTGAGGACTTCCATGGATCGTCGTAAGTTTCTTTCAACCAGTGGCATTCTTAGTGCCGGCTTACTTGGAGCAGGCAACGCCGCTTCGAGTTTGCTTCACGCTGAACGCGGATCAGATTTCGAATCGCATCTCAATTTGGAGGACAAACCAGTGGCCTTTACCGTGCCCCCCTTGCCGTATCCGAACGACGCACTAGAACCGTATATTGACGCCAGAACGATGGAAATCCATCACGACAAGCATCATGGCGCCTATGTCACCAATCTCAACAAGGCCCTGGAAGGACATCCGGACTTGCAGGCGAAATCGATTGACGACATTATGAAAAATCTGGATAGCGTGCCGGAGAATATCCGTGCGGCGGTGCGCAACAATGGCGGCGGCCACTGGACCCACTCGCTCTTTTGGCCACTCATGAAAAAGGGCGGAGGAGGCGAGCCGAAGGGCGACCTGGCCGCGGCAATTAATTCGAGCTTTGGTTCCTTCGCAGGATTTAAGGAGAAGTTCAAGGCCGCGGGCCTGGGCCGGTTTGGATCCGGGTGGGCGTGGCTGCTGGTGAAGGACGGGAAGCTGGCGATCGATTCAACGGCGAACCAGGACACGCAGTATTTCGCCGGTGGCAAAGCGGTGATTGGTATTGACGTGTGGGAACACGCGTACTACCTGAAGTATCAGAATGTGCGCGGGGATTATATCGATGCATGGTGGAACGTGGTGAATTGGGACAGGGCGGCGGAGCTTTACAGCGCAGCAAAGAAGTAAAGAAGGGCCGGGCCCCTCGGCAAAGCTCAGGGCCGGGTAAGCCCGGCCCCTACAAAACGCGGGGAAAAAGAAAAGACCGTTCCGGGTGAGCCGGAACGGTCTTTTCTTACGAGAACGAGGTCCGAATTGCCGCCATCTAAGCCATCATGCGATGGCGAGCGAGCGGAAGCACCTTGCTTGAGTCTGCCGGCTTGCGGTAGTCCTCGCGACGCTCCTGAAAGGGACCGAGCTGCGGGGCCGGGCCGCCGACAGCAGGTGGAATGGAGTTCATGGAATGACGCGAAGCCTCGCGCATGAGCTCAAGGCGACCACGGACCTTGAACTTGGCGAGCAGGGAAGAGACATGGAATTTTACAGTGCGTTCGGAGAGATTTAACTCGTTGGCGATTTCCTTGTTGGCAAGACTGCGAAGGATGCCATCAAGGACTTCCTCTTCGCGGCGGGTGAGGCGAACAGCGTTCTTGGCGCTGTGGCCGGCTTCGAGAAGTTTTTGGGCTTTCTCGGCCAAGCCGTTCAGCGTGTTGGGAGCGGCCGGAACCATGACGAGATAATCCTTGGGTGTTTGGCCGCGCACCAGGCAATGCATGGCGAGCAAGCCGGCGGCATGATCCACGGGGAGTTCCCCGCTGGGTCCGGCCTCAACATGGAAATGGGCCGTGCCCGTACTTTTTTCATAGAATAAATAGACGCTGGTTGGTGCAGAGTATTTTGGCTGGGGCAGCGAATGCGTCGCTAGACTTCTGCGGATCAACTTCACGTGCACTCCTCCGATTGTGCCTCGTGGTGGGACCGAAGCCATCCTTTTGGATTTTGACCCTCAATGACCTCCCATTGAGGTCGGCCGGAATGACCGAGCAAGCGACGAAGAAGTAGGACTGGTTCAGGACCACATACACCAGAGGGAAAAATCCCTCAGAAACCCTCTGGGGCAAAGTAAAGGATCCTCGTCAATAGCTTGCGAAAGTTACACCTGACCGGAGTAACAGTGATGCACCCTGCTGGCCGGACTGTCAGTTATAACAGGGGTTGGTTTGTCAATAACTTAGAGGAAGCTAAGCGGGAAGAGAGCCATGGATTGAAGGTAGAAATTGCCCAGGCCTCGAATTTTTTGCCGACAGGGCGAGATTTCCACAGGTCATGGAGTAAGGACGCGAGTCTGATCAGGGGAGACAATCTCGTATTGAGTGCCGCGCCAGGTGATGCGGCGACCGAACAGAGAGGCGGAGAAATTGATTAAGTACAAAAATGGAACGAGAATTGTGACCAAAATATGAATCCAGGATTGCGCCATGATTTCCGCGCGGATAGAGGGAACCGCTTCGGTGACGCCGATCACCCTCAGGGCGCCTCGAAAGGCCGCGAGAAGCAGCGGAAGAACGAATAGTGTGATGACCTGAGAGGATGGCCGGGATTCGATGGTGAGGTCGAGCGCGACCACTAGACCCAGGACGAGAGTGAAACAAAAGAGAAAATGCGTTGCGAAGGCGGCGGCCCACATTCGAGGGCGGTAGATGCGGGTGATTTTAATCTGGCGATTGGTGAATTCGAGAAGGCTCGGGAAATCGGTTTGAACGTAGGAAGGGGTGAGGCATTCGGGAAGAAAAACGATCTGGCGGCCAGTTCTTTCGATGGCGATGGTCAGGGAGTAATCGTCGCTGAAGGAGTTTTGCCAGACATCGAGCATGCCCATCTGCTCGAAGAGTGCGCGGCGGATGGCAGTGCCGCCGCCCCAGCAGAAATTTTTCGCATGACCTCCGAGCATCGTGACCACGGAAGCGTTCCAGGCGGCGAGAAGGGCGTTGGGAAAGGCGTTGTTGTTGGGAATGAACCAGCGCATGGTGGTGGTGGCGCCGATTCGAGAGTCGGCGAGGGGGGCGACCATGTGGTGCAGCCAGGTCTTGCCGGGGCGGCCGTCGGAGTCAGCGAAGACCAGGATTTCGAAATCGGGCGGGAGTTGCTCAATGCAGACACGGAGATTGTTGACCTTTTCGCTGGACGTTGCGGGTTTGCCGGCGATGACGACGTTGGCTTTCACGCGAGAGGAGGCGGCGACGCGCTTGACGAGACTGTAAGCGGGATCGCTTTCGGAAGCGAGGATGAGGAAGACTTCGAAATTCTGGTGATTGAATTCGCAGAGGGAGACGAGATTGCGCTCGAGGCCGGGTTCCATGCCGCGGCAAGGGCAGAGGACGGCGGTGCGGGGAGCATAAAAGCCGGGATCGGTGCGCAGGCGGCGGCGCACGTAGGCGAGCCACTGGATACCCTGCCAAAGCAGAAAGAGGCCCGCGGCGACCTGTAGAATCGCCAGAAATTCGAAGAGAGTTTCCACGCAAGCTGAGCATAACAAACGGAAAGGCTGCCGGAAGCGGCTTGTGGAAGGGTAGAATCGGACCGGTAAACAGCCGGACACCAAGGAGAACAACATGACAGGCCGAGTGGATAGTTCGATGGTGACGACAGGGAATGAATTGCCGGGATACCGGATCGTAAGGAATTTCGGAATTGTGCGAGGGATTACGGTGCGTTCGCGGAGCGTGCTGGGAAATCTGGCGGCGGGAATTCAGACGATCATTGGCGGAAATATTTCGATCCTGACGGAGCTTTGTGAAAAGGCGAGGGAAGAAGCGTACGAGATCCTGCTGCAACACGCGGCACAGCATGGAGCCAATGCGATTGTGTGCATGCGGTATGACGCCAACGAGGTGATGCAGGGAGTGACGGAAGTGCTGGCGTACGGGACGGCAGTGGAAGTACAGAAGGTGAGTTAATGGCGACTGCGGCCCTTATGTGAACAGGAGGCCTAAATGGTTAGAGCGACCCAAGAGCACAGCCGAGAATGGCTGTGCCACCAAACGGCGCGTCAGCGAGACGGCTGCGGTTTTGATTGCACTATTTCGTTGCGCGTGGTCTCGACGATTTGTGCGGAGAGGGTTTCCAAATCCTTGAGGGTGCGGCTGGCGGCGAGGCGGGCTTTTTCAAGAAAGGACGAATCGAGGACGAACCCGCAGCGGTCCACGAAGGGATGATTGGCGGCTTCGAACGGCTTGCGCGGGCGGCGTGAATTCGCGGCCCGGGCGATGAGATCCTCGTACATTTTGAGATCCGACTGAAAATCGAGAGCGTCACTGACGTTCCAGCGTTGGTGGCGCGTGAGGCCGGCGAGAAATTTTTGGCGAAACGAGGAAGCTTCCTGCCGGGTCATGGGTTTGGTTTTGCGATCGTCTTCGGTGTGCAGGCCCCGGGTGACGATTTCGAGGGAGCGGGCGGTGACGGTGAGCAAAGCTTCGCGCTGGAGAAGATTCAGGAGATCGCGGTAGAGGACGGCGTGGACCTGCAGGCTGTGGCGGCCGTGTTCGACGACGTAGGAGTCCACGAAGCGGGGAATGATGCGTTCGCGGATGAGGGCTTCGCTGAGGCGCTGGGAAAGAATGGCGGCCAGGTCGTTGGCGGGAGATTTGGATTTCGAGTTTGACGGCATGAGAAGTTTCCATACTAGCAGTAGTTGGAGGGTTCTCATCTTGTACGGAAGAGGATGCGTACAAAGAAAAAAGTCCGGCGGCTGGTGCCGGACGAGTTTGTGGGCGGGACGCGCAGCGCGCGGATGCGCGGGGAAGGAGGCAGGGGCGTCAGCGGTGGCGAAGCCAGAGAAAGAAACCAACGATTGCGCCACCAAGTAGAGAGAGTAGCAGGAGCAGGCTTACCGGAGTGCGCGAGACCAAGCCCATCAGCAGCAAACCAACCACAATGACCAGCCCGATGGGGTGAGCTGTCCACTGGCCTCCGCCATAAGGACCGAATGGGACGAGGTTGTGCGGCTCAGGCTTCCAGACTTTCTTCGACGAATGCGTGAGTGTCCCAGGAACCTCGGCAACGGAGGGCTCGTGACGATAAAGCCAAAGGCCGACGATGGCCCCGCCTAATAGGGTGCCGAAAATGATTACATTGAAATAGTTGTCCGAAATCAGGCCGATGAGCAGTAGCCCCACCGCAGCGAGGAACAAAATGGTGACGACAATCCAGTGGCGTTCCTCACTGAGAGACAAAAGACGCCCTGGCTGCGAAATCCAATTGCTTCCCTTAGAACTTGCCTTCATTAATTTTCAGGGTACTCCAATGGTTTGGAAGAGACAATGGGACTGGACGCCGCGATAACCAGCAACCAATGAGGAGAGTCCCATAAGAAAGGCCCGGCGATCGAGCGCCGGGCCTTCGGTTAAGTTGCAAATGTTCTGTTCTTAGTGGACGGCGCTGGGTGAATCGCCTACGGCGGATTGAGCTGGTTCCGGCTCGGGGACTACCGGGGCGATGGGGTCCTTTTCGAGCGCGTGCTCGAGGACCTCATCGAGTGTCCGGACGTAGGTGATCTTCAGATCGCCGAGGATTTCCGGCGGAAGATCCGCCACGGCGTTTGGTTCGTTGTCCGCGGGCAGCAGGACGTGGGTGACTCCCGCGCGCTTGGCACCGAGGACTTTCTCCTTCACCCCGCCGATGGGCAGCACGATGCCGGAGAGGGTCATTTCACCGGTCATCGCCAGGCGATTTTTCACCGGGCGATTCGTCAGCAAGCTGACGAGGGCGGTGACCATCGCGGCGCCAGCGGACGGCCCGTCTTTCGGGACCGCGCCGGAAGGCACGTGAATGTGAATGTCCAGCTTGCGGAAGAAGTCCGGATCAATGCCGTAGCGTTCGGCGTTGGCACGGGTCCAGGTCAGCGCAGCGGTCATCGATTCCTGCATGACTTCGCCGAGGTGGCCGGTCATGGTGAACTGCTTTCCACCACGCATGCGGCTGGCTTCGATGAAGACGATGTCCCCGCCCACGGGTGTCCAGACGAGACCGACGGCGACGCCAGGCTTCTTGACGCGTTCGTCGATTTCGCGCTCTGTGCGGAATTTCGGCACGCCGAGGAATTCGCGTACGACCTCGGGAGTGACGATCATCTTCTCCGTCTGACCTTCGGCCATGCGGCGCGCCTGCTTGCGGACGATCGTGGCGATTTCGCGTTCGAGATTGCGCACGCCGGCTTCCCGCGTGAAGCTATGGATGATTTCCCGCAGCCCTTCTTCGGTGAACTCCAGCTGGTCGCCTTCCTTGATGCCATGTTCGGCGGCCTGCTTGGGGATCAGGTATTTGCGCGCGATGTGGATCTTCTCTTCACCGGTGTAGCCGGGGAGTTCAATGATCTCCATGCGGTCGCGCAGGGGCTCCGGAATCGGATCCATCCAGTTGGCCGTGGCAATGAAGGTGACCTTCGAGAGGTCGAAGGGCACATCCAGATAGTGATCGCGGAAGGTCGAATTCTGCTCTGGGTCGAGGACTTCCATCAAAGCGGAGGACGGATCGCCACGGAAGTCACGGCCGAGCTTGTCGACTTCGTCGAGCATCATGACGGGGTCGTTGGACTCAGCGCGCTTCAGGCCCTGAATGATCTGGCCGGGGAGCGCGCCGATGTACGTGCGGCGATGTCCGCGGATTTCGGCTTCATCGTGCATGCCGCCGAGGGCGATGCGCACGAATTTGCGGCCGAGTGCCCGGGCGATGGACTTGCCGAGCGAGGTTTTGCCCACGCCTGGAGGACCAACGAAGCAAAGGATGGGACCCTTCATGCCCGGCTGCAATTTCTTGACGGCCAGGTAGTCGAGGATGCGCTCCTTTACCTTTTGAAGATCGTAGTGATCTTCGTTGAGGATGTCCTGGGCCTTATGGATGTCGATTTCAGCGCTGCCGGAAGATTTCGACCAGGGCAGCGAGGTCATCCATTCGAGATAGGTGCGCGACACCATGTACTCGGCGGAGGCCGGAGTCATTTTGGCGAGGCGCTTCAGTTCGCGGTCGCATTCCTTCTTGGCTTCCGCGGTCATGCCGGCTTCCTCGACTTTTTTGCGCAGTTCGTCAATTTCGGCTTGCGCATCGTCGATTTCGCCGAGTTCCTTCTGGATGGCCTTCATCTGTTCGCGCAGCAGGTATTCGCGCTGGTTCTGGCTCACCTGTTCCTGAACCTGCTCATTGATCTTGCTGCGAAGCTCCAGAACTTCGAGTTCCTTGGAGAGCTCGCGAATGAGCATCTCGAGGCGCTTGCGCACGTTGGAGGTTTCGATCAACTCCTGACGTAGCAGGGTCGAAAGGCTCGGCAGCGTACCGGCGATGAAGTCGGCGAGACGGCCGGGATCGTCGATATTCATTGCCGCGTTTTGCAGGTCGTCCGAAAGTTGCGGCGAGTGGCTCACGACGTCGCGGAAGAGGTCTTGCGCGTTGCGTTGCAGGGCCTCGAGCTCGGCGTCCTTATCGCCCGTGAAATCGGGCTCAGAGGCCACCGCGGCGCGTAGGAACGGACGCAGGCTCAGTAGTTCATTGATGCGGATGCGCTGCAAGCCTTCCAGGAAGACAACGACGTTGCCGTTAGGCATCTTTACCGTCTTGTGGACTTTGGCAAGCGTGCCGACTTTGTGGAGGTCCGCTGCAGCAGGATCTTCGATCCGCGGATCAAGTTGGGCCACAACGCCCAAAAGCTTATCGTCGCCCGAGAGAGAATTAACCAGGGCTAGCGAACTCTCACGTCCAACCGTGAGAGGTAGAACTGCCCCGGGGAAGAGAACGGTATCCCGGACAGGCAGGATAGCAAGAGTATCTGGAACGAAATGTTTTTTATCAGCCATGTTTTCCCCTAACGCGAAGCGGGAGAAAAACCCGCTTTGGAAGGATTAGATGCGAAATGCCGGGAAAAGGTGCCCGACAATGCAAAAGCCTTCAGCAGAAAATATTAGTCAACGAGACTCAAATCCTAGCACAGGCCGTCTCAGTTTGCAACAATCCCACAAAATACTGATACAAAACAGCTTACTATTCAGAGGCAGAATTCTGTCCCATGGTTTCTTATCGGCCAACTTGACGGAGAGGATAGTGTCTCCGAACAAATTCGAGGGCTTGGTCCCGGGTCTGGACGGCCTCCTCGAGTTGGGCGTCTTCGAGGGTGGACAGAATTTTCTGAAATTCTGGCCCTGGTGTATAGCCTAAATTTTTGAGGTCGTCACCCGAAAGTAATCGTGGGGGGCGGACCTCGGCGGGCGGAGTCTGGGCCAGGAAAGTACGCACGGCGTCGTAGGCCTCGAGTTTGCCGTGGCTGGACTGGCAATCGAGGCGGTGAAGTTCAAGGTGTTCGTCGAATTGGGGGAGGCGGACGAAGCGTTTGAGGGTGGACTGACGCATCTGGCCGACGTCTTTGAACTTCATGTGGTTTGCGACGAGAGCTTTCATCTGATCGGTTTCGTCGTTGGAAAAGCGGAGCCGCCGGCAAAGGTCATCGGCCATGCGGACGCCGACGTCAACGTGGCCGTCGAAGCGGATTCGGTCACCGGTTTCGGAGGCAGGGCGGAAGGTGGGGGGCTTGCCAATATCGTGCAGCAGGACGCCCCAGGCGAGTGTGGGAGTGGCTCCGGCGGGGAGACCCTCGAGCATGAGGAGGGTGTGAATCCAGACATCGCCTTCGGGATGGAATTGCGGGGGTTGAGGGACGCCTTTCATGGCGGCAATTTCCGGGAGCAGTTGGGAGAGTAGGCCGAATTCGTCGAGGAGTTCAAAGCCGCGTCGGGCGGCGCCTTCTGTGAGGAGCTTGGTCAGTTCTTCGCGGATGCGTTCGGCGGAGACTACCTCGATTTCGTTCGCGTGCTCGCGGATGGCCGCGAAAGTTTTGGGCTCTATGGAGTAGCCAAAGCGCGCGGCAAAGCGGATGGCGCGAAGCATGCGGAGTTTGTCTTCGGCGAAACGCCGGGAAGGCTCGCCGATGGCGCGGATGATTCCCGCGGTGAGATCGGCGCGGCCGCCGACGAAGTCGAGGATTTCGCCGGTGTCGTGGCGCATGAGGAGGCCGTTGATGGTGAAGTCGCGGCGCTGGACATCTTCTTCGGCCGTTTGGGAATAGACGACCTGATCAGGATGGCGGCCGTCGGAATAGCCGACATCGGAGCGGAAAGTGGCGACTTCGACCTTGAGGGAATCTTGGCGGACGAGGACGACACCGAATTGCGCGCCGACATCGAGGCCCTCGGGGAAAAGTTGCAGAACTTCGGCGGGAGTGGCGTTTGTGGCAACATCGTAATCTGCGGGATGGCGATGGAGAAGGATGTCGCGCACACAGCCGCCGACGAGGAACGCCTGGTGGCCGTGGCGTTGAAGCGTGTCGCAAACCGAATTGGCTAGTTCCCGGGGATTCACGGAATGATTATGCGCCAGGGGAGTTTGGAGATGAAGAGAAAGTGGAGGTGAGTGACTGGTGAGGGAGGGGGACGGCTCATTTTCGTTTCAGGGTTGAATTGGGCTGCACTTGCTGAAGCCTGTGCTACTGGGGGAGCGCACAAGATTCTTGTTAGGAGCAGCAGAGGACGAGGCAGGTAATGTCGTCGGACTGGCGCGTGGCGCCTACGAAGTCTTCGACGCTTTTCATCAGGAACTGCAGAGTTAGCTGGGCGTTGAGATTCGGGAGGCCGCGAATGATGTTGAGCCATCGATTGTCGGAGAATTCCTCGCGGGCGGCGTTGAAGGCTTCGACTACGCCATCGGTGAAGAGGACGAGTGTGTCGCCGGGCTGCAGCGTGACCGCAGAGGAGGGGAATGTGGCTTCGGGCGTGATGCCGAGCGGGAGGCTGCCGGATTCGAGGCGTTCGGTGGAAGAATTTGCTCGGCGGATCACGGGCGAGTTGTGGCCTGCGTTGATGTAGGAAAGGTGGCGTGTGGCGGGGTCGTATTCGGCGAGGACGGCGGTGGTGAAGCGCTGGCCGCTGAGGCTATGGGCACAAGCGTAGTGATTGAGGCGGATGGCAAGTTCGCTGAGAGGAAGGCCTTCGGAGGCGATGGTGCGCAGGCTGGCTTGCAGCGTGGCCATTAGGAGGGCAGCAGGGACGCTTTTGCCGGCGACGTCGGCCATGACAAGCATGAGTTTGCCGCCCGCGGAAACGTCGTCAGTGGGATAGAAGGCGTCGTAGTAATCACCGGCGACGGAATTTTGCGCGCGGGTGTAGAAGGCGACCTCGGCGTTGGGAATCATCGGCGGCGTGGACGGCACGAGCCAGGCCTGGATTTCACGGGCGATTTCGAGATCACGCTTCATGGTGATTTTGTCGGCGAGTTCGAGAGAGAGAAGGAGCAGGAAGAGAAGGGCGGAGAAAAATTCGGCTTTGATTTCGACCGTGTTGTTGTGGCTGACCTCGAACTGGAATCCGGAGATGACAAGTAGAGCGAGTGCGACGAGGAGCAGGACGCGGCGGGCCGGGGTGAGCTGGTTCATCATGGCCCAGAAGAGTTGCTTGGCCACGGGGAAGGGGCGTTTCCAGTAAGGGAGTCGGTTGACTTCATCCCAGTCGACGTCTTTGCCATAGAAGCCGTAGCTGGAGCGGGCGTCGGCAGCGAATTGGGACCAGAGGTCGTAGATGCGGCGGCCTTCGCTGACGCGTTGCCAGAAGTTGCTTAAACGGGAGAATGGTGCGGGTCGCGATTCGGAAGCGCTGGGAGTCGGTGGGGCGGAGGCACTCATGAAGAAAGTATAGGCGAAAGTGGGTTTGATGGGCAGCGCCGGTTATCCCAGTTCACAGTTGGAGAAAGTTAGTCAGACCCGCCGCAACTTCCTCGAACTGAAGTTCTGGACCCGAACAGGTCTCGAGGGCGCTGTCAGGTCCTCTGCCATCGCCAGAAGTAGCGTGCGCAAATGGCGATTTATTTCTTGTTCAGCGCCTGGATTTGCCGGACCAGCATGTCAATTTCTTCCGCTGTCAGTTTGGCGGCGAACTTGGGCATGTGGCCTTTACCGTTGGCGATGACGTTGTGCAAGTCTTCCGTGGAGGTGGCCGCGGTTTTCTCGGAGATAAGGGACGGCCCGCCAAAATGACGGCCTTCGGCTGTTTTCCCGTGACATTTCGCACAGCTTTTCTGGTAGACGGAGTTTGCGGTGAGGCTCGAGTCAGCCGGCGGAATTTGGGCAAAGGCTGCCGCGAGTGCGAGAAATAATAAAGAAAAGATGGCGACGACGATTTGTCGTGTTTTCAAGTTGTGCCTCATCGGTACTAAACGGACTGGAGAGTATAGATGCGTTCTCGCGCGAAATGGTCTACTAATCGTCGCGGCGGAGGAGGGGGGAACTGGGACCACAAGTCGTCGATCCCCCACTCTTACTGCGTGGCCATTACGTGCCAGCTCGGATTCAAACGTCAGGTTGAATCCGGCAAGCGGAACGGCTCATGGCCGAGCTTCGTAGACGGCGTTAAACGGTGTTTGCGCAACTCGCCGAAAACGGCTGAAGCCGGCTGCGGCGACCACCTCGCGAATACGCTTCTCGCCGGCCTGCGCGCCCAAGCACAGCGCGACTTCCTGAGAACGCGAACAAGGCGTGCACAGTAGAGTTGAAAAAGAGTAGTACACGCGGCCGACCGGATTTAGATTGTCTTTCAGCTCATCGTGGGCAAACGGTTCCACGATCATCCAAGTTCCATCCTTGCTCAATGAATTGCGCACATGGGTTGCTGCGCCTACCGGGTCACCCATGTCGTGGAGACAATCGAACATGGTGACCAAGTCGTAGTCCTTGCCCGGAAACTCTTTGGATTTCGCAACGCCAAAGTTGAGACGAACCTCAAGAGCTTCTCTGGCGGCGATGGCGCGAGCGCCCTCGATGGATTTATCGTGATAGTCAAATCCGAAGAATTGTGATTTTGGAAAGGCTTTGGCCATCAGGACGGTAGACGCACCCTTGCCGCAGCCCACATCAGCGACACGCGCGCCGGCCTCGAGCTTGGCCTTTACATTTTGCAGAGAAGGAATCCACGAACTTAAAAGGTTAGCTGCATAGCTCGGCCGGAAGAATTTCTCGCAGCCATGAAACACGGCTTCGTCGTGTTCATGCCAGCCCATGCCTGCGCCGGTGCGGAACGACTCGACAATCCTGGGAACAGCGGTAAGAGCGCCGAGAGCCAATTGGAAGGCGCCGGGAAGATAAGCGGGACTGTCCTCGTTCGCCAGCGTGAACGCCTGTTCTTCGCTCAGATCGAACTTGCGAGTTTTTTCGTTATACGTGACGTAGCCGCCGGCGGCTTGGGAGCTCAGCCATTCGCGCACGTAACGCTCGTCCGTCCCGGTCTTTGCAGCCAGTTCGGTTGAGCTCACGGGGCCTTCGGCGAGAGCCTTGTACAACCCCAGCTTTTCGCCGATCACCACCATTCCAGCGTGGACCGAGGCGCCTAAATCCCCAACGAATCGGCCTATGAACTCGTTCAGTTTGTCCATGTCAACCGCCATTCGAATTCTCCTTTGAGATTTTTTTTAAAATTTGCATGCCGTGACGTACTCGTTCGAGTTCCTTCGGACGCTGCTCCCTTGAGTTAGGCCCAGGAAGCAGCTGCCGTCGCTTCCTGGACCGTTGCACGAGGGTCGTACTACTTATTCCTGCTCGGGTCATCCTCAGGATTGACGTAGTTGAACTGCAGAGGCGACTGCCCGTGAACCTGGACGATGGTTTCTCCGCAAGCCATCGCGAAGTGGTGCATATCGGGATCAAGAAAAGCAAAGCTCCCGGCGGTGAACGCTTTCATCTTGTTGGGCTCAAACTCATCCCCCATTCCAAGCTTGAAGGTCCCAGAGATCACCGTGACATTTTCCCGGTTCGGGTGCCAATGCGGGGCGATGCGGAACCCATCAGGCATCTTCAGACGAACGGTGAAGTCGCCGGTGGAGGCGGTTGGGTCGCCTTCGAGCACGGCAAACTGCGCGCCCGGGCGCACGACCGGCGGCGCCGGCCCCCAAGGAATGGTATCCGGGGTGAACGCGTTCTTTTCGTGAGAATGCTCGAGCGCCGCACTGGGGAAAAGCAGCCCCGCTGCTACGATCAATCCAACCATTGCGAATAAGAGGAACACGTATCGTTTCATGATTGAGCCTCCGTTGCTCAGTGTCGAACGGAGGGAATGATGTGGTGAGCCGAAGTTCCGTACAATGAAGAGCGAATACAGTTTTCATATCTTTTTTCTATCGTCGTAAACTGCGGAATCTTAGGAGATAATGCGCCTTCGAGGGCCTGATGCGACGTAAGCGACCGGTAGAAAGTGACATCGAACTCGACCTTGGGCGTTACGAGCTTCGCCGTCTGGGACGGCGTGTAAGACTGGAAAAGAAGCCCATGGAGCTGCTGATCTTTCTGGTAGGCCGCCGGGAACAACTGGTTTCGCGCAAGGAGATCGTCGCGAAATTGTGGCGGTCGGATCTGTTTATCGATACAGAGCCCAACATCAACAATATCGTAAGAAAAATCCGTGCGGCTCTTGGTGACAACTCCGCTAAACCACGCTTCCTGGAAACCGTGGTAGGCAAAGGGTACCGATTCATCGGCCCGGTGCGCGTGATCGATGCGCGCTACCCGCCATTCGGTTTTGGATCGGGTGCAATGAGCGCGGTTAGCCCGGAGAAAACGGGTGTTTGGAGCGAGCGCTCGTCGTTGGCCGTCTTGCCGCTCATCCTTCTCGGGAAGCCCACGGATGACCATGGCGTATGCCTGGGATTTGCCGATGCACTGGTCACGCGCCTGGGTAATTTGCCGGGCGTGGACGTTCTGCCGATTTCAGCAGTGATGAACGTGCCGGCCGAGGCGACAACTTCGGAAACCGCTTCGCGCCTCGGCGTCCGTTTTCTCGTCCACGGCGCTATTCAAATGTCAAAGGGCCAATGGCGCCTCTCGGTGGAAATGCTGGATACCCACAGGCAGAGCGTTTGTTTTGCAAGGAAACGCGATCTTGACCTGAACCGCCTGTCCGATCTCGAGGACGATATTTCGAAGCAGATCGCTCTGGCACTGAACCGGCCGGTGGGCTCATTCACCGTCCAACGCCGCCCACGCTATAGCAAGGACTCGATGGCGTACGCGGAATTCATGCGGGGCTACCGACTCAGTTCGTCCGGCGATCCCGTGGCGTTCGATGAAGCCGCTAAGCACTTGAGCAATGCGGTAACTCGAGATCCCGGTTTTTCCCTCGCTCATGCAGCTCTTTCTCTGGTGTGCGCCACTCGCCATTTCGAATTTGATCCGGCGACCGAGTGGTTGGAGAAGGCTGAGTTTCATTGCCGTCGCGCGCTTGAACTCGATCCGGATTTGCCCGAGGGGCACGTCGCCAGCGCTTTTCTCCTATGGGGGCCGTCAAAGAATTTCCAGCACCTCGAAGCGATTGCCGAGCTCAAGCGGGCCCTGGCCCTCCAGAATAACCAGCCCCACGCGTACAACCGTCTGGGCACGATCCTTGCGCACATTGGGCTGCTCGATCACGCTCGGGAAATGTATGAGAGAGGGAGGTCATTTCATCCCACAAAAGCCGTGAGTCACAGTATCGTGCAGGTCTACATTTGGGCTCGGGAATTCAACCTGGCATGGGAAGAAATTCGAACGTGGCGCGCCGAGAATCCTCGCAACAAATATCCCGTTTACTATGCGCCGCAGCTGGCAATGATGACCGGCGATTGGAAAGAGGCAAAAACCCTCCTGGATGAGGCGGTCCATCTTTTACCCGAAGAACCGCTGACCGGCAGTTTACTGGGCGTTTTTTACGCCTTGACGGGGAAAGCTGGAAAAGCGCTCGACTGCTTGACCAAAGCTTGTGCGATCCCGAAGTCCTTTGGACATGCGCACCACAGTTACTATCAATTCGCCTGCATTCTCGCCCTGTTGGAGCGGCGGGAAGCTGCGTTCGAGTGGCTGCAACGAAGTGTCAGCAACGGCTTCGCATGCTGGCCTTTTTTTCTAGAAGACCCCTGGCTCAAGAATCTACGCGCGCTTCCGGCGTTTGAGGTTCTGGTGAGCTCGTTGCAAGCCAAGTATCCAGATCATCTTGGATTGCTCTAGCTTGGCGCGTCCCCCCGTGTGCTGGTATGAAGAACAGGTGCGGGTCTGCTTAAATCCCGAATTGTCAGCAACTCGGCAACCATCCAGAAACGGGGTCATGGGAAGTCATTCTCTCCCGACTCAATTTGCAGGGATTTCACGGCGGGGTGTGCAAATTGAATCGCTATCGATCCGCGAGGATTTGGAATTTAGGGGTCGTCGCGGCGGAGAGAGCCGCCGAATTGGATGGAGGTGAATCCGAATTTGTCGCGGAGATGGTCGGCGGCTTTGGTGAGCTTTTCGAGTTTTTCACGGCGGCCGGATTCGAGGAGGTCGAGTTGCTGCGCGCCGTGGGAGAGGCCGGAGAGAGCGACGCCGAGGAGGCGGACTTTGCGTTTGGCGTCGCGATGCTTGCGAAAGAGATTTAGGAAGACGGCGAAGATGTCGGTGTCGAGTTGCGCGGGTTCGGCGAGAGTTTTTGAGCGGGTGTAGGTTTCGAATCCGGCGTAACGGATGGTCAGCGTGATGGTGCGCGTGGAGAGGCCCGCTTCGCGAAGGCGCTTGCAGGCTTTCTGGGAGAGGTGGCTGAGCATGGTTTCCATTTCGGCGACGTCGGAGGTGTCTTCGCCGAAGGTGTGATTGTGAGAGATGGATTTGGGCTCGGCGTCGATGAGGAATTCGTAGGCGTCGCCGCCGCGGGCTTTGCGATAGAGAGCGGTGCCCCACTGGCCGAAGATTTTTTCGAGTTTTTCCTGGGAGTGAGAGGCGAGCTGTTCGACGGTTTCGATGCCGAGGGCGCGGAGGGCGCGCTCGGTGACTTCGCCGATGCCGGGAATTTTGCGGATGGGAAGCGACGCAAGAAAGCGCGCTTCCATGCCCGGCGCGACCCAGACCAGCCCGCGGGGCTTGCCTTGATCGGAGGCGACTTTGGCGGTGAGACGCGTGGCGGCGAGACCGCCGGAGCAGGGGAGGCCGGTTTGTTTCGTGATGGCACGAAGAAGTTTGTCGGCGGCGGCGAGCGGCGGGCCGTGAAGGCGTTCGGTGCCGGAGAGGTCGAGATAGGCTTCGTCGACGGAAACCATTTCGACGATGGGAGAGAATTTCGCGAGGATCGAGGCGATACGATCGCTCCATTCGGAATATTTTTCGTGGTGGCCGTCGAGGAAGACAGCGTGGGGACAGAGGCGTCCCGCGGTGCGAAGGGGCATTGCGGAGTGGATGCCGAATTTGCGGGCTTCGTAGCTGGCGGCGGAGACGACGCCACGCTGATCGGGACGGCCGCCGACGACTACGGGTTTGCCGCGGAGGTCGGGGCGGTCGAGGAGCTCGACGGAGACGAAGAAGGCGTCCATGTCCACGTGGAGGATGGAGGACACCGACGGGGTTTCTGCGGCGTCGGGGGCGTCGTGTTTGGCGCGGAAGCGTGCCAGGTCCGGCATGGGATAAGCGTACGACTTCGGAGAGGCGGAGACAACGAGGAGGGTAGGGAATTCCAGTTGGAGTCCGGGAACGTTGGTGAAATGATGGAGCGGGAATATTGAGGCGGAGAATGAACCTAGTTACGAGAAAACTGCAGGACGCTTGCCGATGGATGAGACTGGTCGCAGTGGCAATTTTCGTCACCGCGGCTCCAGTGCAAGCGCAGGAGCTCTCATTGCAGGCAGTGGTGACTCCTTCCACCGTGGTTCTGAAGGATGGGAAAACAGTGACGTTTGCGATTCATGGATTCATAGAGTTCCGGTCGCTGGCAGAAGTGTTTCCTTACATCGAGGCGCAGACACGGCGGTGGCCAGGCAAGACTAGCGAGGAAGAGACACGGCAACTCGCGCGGCAACTGCTGCGCGAGAGTATTGAGAGCCGCGTGATTTCCATGGTGGATGAGCGCCCGCTGCAGGCGCTGGTGACGCATACGAGTGAGGAGTTGCGGCAGGCGATTTCGCGAGTGAAGGAGCCGTTCCCAGCGGGGTATGCGGAGGCGTTTGTGGCGGTGCAGGAAAAGTGGAAGCACTCGCTGAATTGCTGGAGCGCTTCACCGGTGATTGCTGGCAGAGTGCTTTCGAACTGGTATCCGATTGAGGAAGGGATACGACTGCATGGGGCGGTTTATGATTCGACAGAGCATTTTTGGCAGGCGGTGAAGTATCACCCGGACACAACGATTGGTGAACTTAAAGAATTGACCGCCTTGCTGGAGGGCAGGGAATGGAGTGCTTGGCTGAAGCAGCTGAACGATGATCCCAAGATTTATTTGGCGAATGCGTACGCGATGGAGTTTCTGAGGTACAACCTGAAGGCCGAGCGGTTGAAGTGGTTTGCCGAAGAACTTGAGAAGCATGGACTGAAGCAGACAGATCAGGCGCGGCTTGTGCAGCAACGCGGGAAAAGCGCGTTCCGATTCGGTGCGTTCGAAGAAAAGATTTTGTGGGGAGACCTGGCGGATTTGTTGCACATGGTATACGTGTTTTCGCCCGCGCAGGATCCCATTCGGAAGGTTTTGGGGGAGCATCATTTTGACGGGGTCTATCTCGACGACCGGAAGATGGGATTTATCAGCGAAGAGTTTCGATCGGAGATGCTGGAGATCTGGAAAGTGAAATTTCTGGAGATGCCGAGATTTCGGGAAGTGATTGCGGGGATACCGGGAGAGATTCGGTTGGAACATTCCTTAAATGATGGGGATTCGCCGGACATTCCGATTCCGATTTATGTGGGGTATTTGAATCGGGTTCGGGAGATGGCCACGCGCGCGGGAGGGATATAGGTCAGGCGCCGGAACTATTGAAGTTCAAGAGAGGTACCACCACAGCTGCCACCGCCTGCTTCCCTCCGAACCAGACGAAGGGCGTCCAGTTTTGCTTTGTCCGCAAGAGCAACAAGAATGTCACTTGAATCGTATTCACGACCACCCGGAGCCGTTCCGCTATCAATATGAACGACATAGGTCCCTTTCGAAATCCCCGCGAAAGAGAATTTCCCAGTCTCATCGGTTAGGGTGGTCACGGCCGATCCGCTGAAAGGATCATGGAGAGTCAACCTTGCATTTGCGATTGGCACTTCTACCCGATGCAACAATCGCTCGATTGGCGTGCCTGTCTTACCCGGCTGAGAATCCACAAGGATTCCCTGCATGCTTCTCGTAGCGGGTGCTAAGTCGCCCCATTCATACCTTAGCGATTTCAATGCCTTGGAAGTGCTGTGGCTTGAAACATGAAAACAATTCGTGCCTGCGCTGATCCCGAGAAGGTCCGTATAGATCCAGTAGTTGCCTGGAGGAAGATTGGTTATGTGAACCGAGCCGTCGGAACCGGTAGTTCCCAAGAAGAACTTTTCGTTCCCTGCTTCTCCGGTCCGGGCGATCCGAACGGTGGTACCAGTTAGTGGCTTGCCGTTACGAACGATTCTCACCTTGAAGGAATGATGCATTTCGTCGCCGTCGCCACTGCAGCCTATCATTGAGCAGGAGACTGCCGGGAGCGGGAGAAACGAAAAGAGAATCAAGGCAAAGAAGATGGTTGATCTCCGCAATGTGAGCCCTCCTGCGATGTCACCCATTTAAGCCCTATTCAGCACAGCCTGACAAGACACAAAGTGATATCTCATCCCGGAAGCGTTGGCTTGAAAGTCAGCACTATATAGAAGACTGAAGAGAAAGAGCGGCCCGCCCCAGAAGGCGGGCCCTACGAGGCGGTGCGTTCGGCGGAGAGGACCCGGGGGATTCCGGCGAGGTCGTTGGTTACGTGGAGATTTGTCCATTGGGGAGTTTCAAGGAGGGGGCGGACGGCGGGGAGAGAGTCGTGGCCGAGTTCGAGGACGAGGAGGCCGCCGGGTTTGAGGTGGCGCGCGGATTGGGGAATGAGCAGGCCGTAGAGTTCGTAGCCTTCTTCGCCACCGTAGAGGGCGGAGGCGGGCTCGTGGTCGCGGACTTCGATGGGGAGGTTGCTGGTTTCTTTGCGGCCGATGTAGGGAGGGTTGGAGATGATGAGATCGAAGAGGAGTGACTGGTGATTAGTGATTGGTGACTGGTGGAAGGAAGGAGAGAGGGCAGCGAGCAAGTTGGATTCGAGGAAGGTGATGCGATTTGTGAAGCCGAGGCGGGTGGCGTTGCGTTGGGCTACGGCGAGGGCGGTGGGGGAGATGTCGGTGGCGAAGATTTTGGCGGCGGGGAGTTCTTTGGCCAGGGCGATGGCGATGCAGCCGGAGCCGGTGCCGATGTCGACGATGGTGAGGCCTTCGCCGGTGAGCTTGGGATCGCGGCCTGCGCGGAGTTCACGGACGGCGAGGCGATCGAGAGCGACTTCGATGAGGTGTTCGGTTTCGGGGCGGGGGATGAGGACGTCGGGGGTGACTTCGAATTCGAGGCCCCAGAATTCCTGCTTGCCGGTGAGGTGTTGCGTGGGTTCGCCTGCGGCGCGGCGGCGGAGGAGAGCGAAATAGGATTCGAGGATTTGGGGATCGAGGAGTTCTTCGGGGTGGGCGTAAAGCCAGGTGCGGTCACGGTGGGTTACGTGGAGGAGCAGAAGTTCGGCGGCGAGAGTGTCGGAAGGGACGCGGGCTTCACGGAGGAGATGGATGCCTTGCTTCAGCGCGGTGCGGACGTCCAGGGATTTTGTTTGTTGTGAGGGCATAGATTAATTCTCAAGAGAAGAGTTTAACGCAGAGACGCGGAGAGCGCAGAGGTCGGAGGGGAAAACTCAAGAGCCCACACGCAAATTCGGCGTGTGGGGCACCCAGTCGTTCGAAAAGCAGGAGAAACCCAAGAGCACAGGCAGGAGTGCCTGTGCCACAGGAAAGGTCGGAGCGGAAGATGATTGAGATCACGCTTCGGCTAGCTCTTGTTTTAGGCGGGCGGCTTCGTAGTGTTCGACCAGGCCATCGACTAGGGGAGCGAGTTTGCCGTCCATAACTTCCGTTAGCTGGTGGATGGTCAAGCCGATGCGATGGTCAGTGACGCGGTTTTGCGGATAGTTGTAGGTGCGGATTTTTTCGGAGCGATCGCCGGTTTTGATCTGGCCGCGGCGTTCGGCGCCGATGGCGGCTTGCTGTTTTTCGAGCTCCATCTCATAGAGGCGGGAACGGAGAACGCGCATGGCTTTGGCGCGATTTTTGATCTGGGATTTTTCGTCCTGCTGAGAGACGACCAGGCTCGTGGGCAAGTGGGTGATGCGGACGGCGGAATAAGTGGTGTTGACGGACTGACCGCCGGGGCCGGAAGAGCAGAAGGTGTCGATGCGCAGGTCCTTGGCTTCGATTTTGATGTCGATTTCGTCAGCTTCAGGAAGGACGGCGACCGTCGCGGCGGAGGTGTGGATTCGTCCCTGTGTTTCGGTGGCGGGGACGCGCTGCACGCGGTGGACACCGCTTTCGTATTTCAGTTTGGAATAGACTTTCTTGCCCTGAATCGCGGCGACAATTTCTTTCACCCCGCCCATTTGTGCGGGAGCGCTTTCCATGACTTCGACTTTCCAGCCCTGGGATTCGGCGTAGCGCGAGTACATGCGGAAAAGGTCCCCGGCGAAAATGCCGGCTTCGTCGCCGCCGGTGCCGGCACGGATTTCGAGGATGATGTTCTTGTCGTCGATGGGATCGTGAGGGAGGAGAAGAAGTTTCAGTTCGCGCTCGGTTTGTTCTTTGCGGATGGCGAGGAGTTTTTCCTCTTCCTGGGCCATGTGGCGCATTTCGGCGTCTTCGGATTCGACGACCATCTGGTGAGTGGCGGCGAGATCTTTTTCGATCTGCTTGAACTCGCGATGCTTGTTGACGATGGTCTCGAGATCGGAGTGCTGTTTGGCGAGCTTCTGGAAGCGCGCGGAATCGGTGACGACCTCGGGAGTGGAGAGCTCCTGGGTCATTTCCTGGTACCGGGCGTCGAGTTGATCGAGTTTTTCGGAAAGCGTAAGAGATGCCATTGGGATTCCTTCTCTCTAAGAGATTTGTGTCACCGGAGAGGGGTGACAGGTGAACGGTGACTTATGAAACGGGGAGCGGCGCCCTGATGGGCGCGAGACTGAGGGCAGCTAATGGAAGAATGCGTACATGATCTGTATGTAGTATAGCAAATGTGACAGCGAATTTGATGCAAGAGGGACGCATGAGGTTTTGGGGCTCATGGCGTCAACGTAGAGATCGGAGGTGGGGCTACAACCGTAAAAGCGGCAGCGCTGCTGCCGCACTCCAAAGTGGATTGCTCGGGGTGGGCGGGTGTACTACGATGCGATTTGGCGGCGGCGCCAGAGATTGTGGGTGGAAGAGATGAGCGAAGCGGTTCGAGCGGCTTTGGAAAACTCGGTGGAGGGGCTGGCGGAGAGCGCGCCGAAGGCGGACGCGGGATTCTTGTGGGATTTCTGGTACCCGGCGATGAGGAGCGAGGAGATTTACGGGAAGAATCTGGCGAAGGCGATGCTGCTGGAAGTGCCGCTGGTGTTAGGACGGACAGATGAAGGAAAGGCCTTCGCGATGCGGGATGCCTGTCCGCACCGGGGGATTCCGCTTTCGTATGGGCATTTTGACGGGAAGAATCTGCAGTGCAGCTATCACGGGTGGGAGTTTGACGCTTGCAGCGGGCGGTGCGTGGAGATTCCGTCGCTAACGAGCCATGACAAGCTGAGAGTGGAGCGGATCAATGCGGCGCATTATCCGTGCGAGGAGCGAGACGGATACGTTTGGGTATACATGAGCGCGCCGGGAACGCGGCTGCCAGAAAACTTGCCGATTGCGCCGGAGCTGGAGAAATTCACCTCAAGATTCAAAATTACGCGGCTAGAGTGCGAATTGCCGTCGCATATCGATCACGGGATCATCGGATTGATGGACCCGGCGCACGGGCCGTTTGTGCATCAATCTTGGTTCTGGCGGAGCAAGACCAGCATTCACGAGAAGGCGAAACAGTTTGAGCCGATTCCGAACGGATTCCGGATGAGCCCGCACCAGCCAAGTGCGAACAGCGCGCCGTACAAGCTGCTGGCGAAAATGACTGGCGAGACGGTGACGACCACGATTGATTTCGTGCTGCCGAATATCCGGACGGAGATCGATCGGAGCGGGAAGCTGTGGTTTTCCAGCCGGGCGACGGTGACGCCGGTACGCAGGGATTTGTGCCGGATTGACTTTGTGGCGGCGTGGAATCTGCCGGTTCCAGTTTCGATTTTCCGCGTCTTCGCAAAGATATTTTTGCGGCAGGACCAGGAGACGATGATCCAGCAGTCGGAGGGATTGAAGCACAATCCGCGGTTGATGCTGATTGATGACGCGGACCGTCCGGCGAAATGGTATTTCGCGTTGAAGCAGAATCTGATTGAGGCGAGACGCAGCGGTTTGCCGATGGAACATCCGATGGATGGGCCTGTTACACTGCGCTGGAGAAGCTAGTCAGGAAATTCCCGCCAAGAACTGAAAATTTAGAAATATTTCGGTGTATACTCACGGCAATTCCTCGGGAACGCGCAATTCATGCAAATACGGAGGTATGCGCCATGGGCTCTATTCCTCCCCGGTCGTGTGTTCGTGGCTCAATCCTGATATTTCTTTTGGGTTCGCTCTCACAATTCGCTCTCGCTCAGCTTAAATCCGGAACCGCGAGCGTTACGGCGGATGCGACGGCATTCCGTGCGAGCGCTTCAGCCGAGCGGCGGGAACGCGGACGTTATCTGGTGGAAGGCGTCGCGCACTGTTTCATGTGTCATGGTGAGCAAGACTACGCGCATGGGAACAGCCTGCCTCTTCCTGGGCGAAAAGGCGTAGGCCAAATTGTTAAAGGCGAGTCGTTCGACGGCTTTTCCGATGATGGACTGGTTTGCCCGAACGTTACGCCGGACAAAGAGACAGGCGCAGGAACCTGGACCGACGCGCAGTTTGAGCGTGCCATCCGGCATGGTATCGGGCACGACGGCCGGGAGTTGTTCGATGTCATGCCTTATGCGTTTTTCCGGAGTATGACGGATGAAGATGTGGCGTCGGTGATTGTGTATATCCGCTCGCTTCCCGCGGTACGCAATCCGTTGCCGAAGAGGAATCTGCCGTTTGAAGTGAAAGTGGACCTGCATCCGGAACTGGAGCCGAAGCTTGCGCCGGATGCGAGCGAACAGGTGAGACACGGCTGGTATCTGGTGCGGGTTGCGCAATGCAACGACTGCCACACGCCGTCGAATCCAGATGGAAGTGTGCGAGCAGAGATGATGTTCGGAGGCGGGATGCGCGCCCAGGGGCCTTGGGGAGACGTTGTGACTCCTAATATCACCCCGGATCCATCCGGCATTTCGCACTATGACGAGGCAATGTTCGTGAAGACGATTCGAACGGGGCATGCTTCCGGAGGAGTGCGGGAATTGAACACGTTTATGCCCTATCGCTATTTCAGGAATATGACGGACGAGGATCTAAAGGCAATCTTTGCTTATTTGAGAACCGTACCGCCGGTGAAACATCATGTGGATAATTCTGAGGCGTCGACGTACTGCCGGATTTGCCGGCAGAAGCATGGATTCGGGGACAAGAATTAGCGGAGGGCAGTGAGATCAAAGTCCACGACCACCGGGTCGCCCTCGGGCGGGTCGATCTGGATGGTGGCGGACGTATCGGTGAAGGCAGCGGCCGGATATTCGAAAGTTAGAGTGGCGCCTGAGAGGATGCAACCACTGTCTTCGCAGCGGAAAGTCGGCTCGCCGTGCGAGTCGGTTGGAATAACCATCTGATCTTTTTGAAAAGTGCGGAGCCGGAACTCGCGCCAGAAGTCCGACGGACGAACGAAGACTCCCTTGGGTGAATGAGAATCAGACCCCGTCGCAACCGCGCTGTATGCGGCGTAAGACTCCGTTAGGAAGATTTGAACCGTGACGCGGACCACTTCAGGGGTCTTGAGGTGGTCGAGTTGCGCTTGCTGTGCGCTATAGATGCTGACCTGCTGACTGGAATTGAGAGCCGTGAGGATATAAGGAGTAAGAAAACTGACCGATTCGATGTAAGGTCCGGTCTTTGGGGGCTGCAAGTGGAGGGCGTGCTTGTCCAGGAGTTTCAGGAGAGAGTCGTCGTGGCGCTGGCCTAAGAAATAAGCCTCTCGCACAGCGGTATCGGAGAGAGGCGTGTCGAAGGCGTTGGAGGAAGGCGCCAAAATCAGAAGGAAAGCTAGCGCGACAGCGTTTCGGCGGAGATGCGTGGGGGTCATTGCAGGCCTCCTAATTAATAGTTAGACGTTATGGAGGTGTCAACAGGTTTCAGATGCGGCGGGAGTACCGGGTAAATACAAAGTGGCCGGGTTGCAGAGGCAGGGCACTTAGAGCGTGTTAGAATGTCGGCATGTCGCACATCGTTTACAAGATTGAGACGGAACGCGAGACTGACGGGCGTTGGATTGCCGAAATCGTGGATGTGCCAGGTGTAATGGCTTACGGAGCGACGGAAAAGGAAGCCATGGCCTCCGCACAAGCGCTTGCACTGCGTGTGCTGGCGGATCGCATTGAGCAAGAGAAAGAACCCACCGAAACGGTGACCGTTTCCATCGAAGCGTCTTGATCGTGGGTCAATGGCCCAGCACGAAAGCGGCGAACGTTCTCCGCGCTCTCCTTCGAATCGGATATTCCATTAAATCGCAAAGAGGTTCGCACATCGTTTTGACACATTCCGAGCGAGGCGATTATGTGTGGGCCTTTCACGACGGCGTCGAAATCGGGCCGCGAATGCTTGCTCGAATTGCAAAGCACACTGGTTTGCTTCCCGAAGATTTGTGATTCACCCCTCGACTTAAATTCCATCCGGTAACCCGAAAAACAATTGTGAAGTGAAACTCAGATGCGGCGGGGCGTGTTGGGGAAATCAAGCCAGACTTTTATGCCGCAGAAGTGGGAGCCTTCGGTGCAGATGGGGGTAGTGATGCCGGCGCGAAGGTGGCAGGGCGGGCCGATGTAGCGGGAGAGTTGTGGGTGGACATCGCGGAGTTGGACGATTTCGTCCATGGAGGCCGCGTAGATTTCTTCCTGGGCGTTGAAACAGGTGCGCATGGTCCACTTGTGGAGGAGATGGAGGAGCGAGCCGGTCTCGACGAGGCGAATGGATTTGGAGTTGGGAAGAAGATAGAGGGCAATTTCGGGAGGAACGCCGCGGTCGAGGAGCTGGTTTTTTGCGGACCAGGCTTCTTGCATGGCGCGTTCGTAGAGTTCTTTGGCGCGAGGATTCTCCAGGAGAAGCTTGGGAGTGATGTAGTCGGGTTCGCGGGTGTCGGCCAGCGTGAGCAACGGGCGCGAGCCGGGAACCATGCGGTGGCGCTGGTCCTGGCTGTCAGCGGTGTGGCTGATTTTTTTGGCAAAGGTATAGTTGGCGTGCTGCAGGGCGCGCATCATCGGCGCGTGGACGCCGATGTTCAGAGTTTCCAGACGATAAAGATTGCGCGCGGGATTGAGCAGGCGGTCGATGGCTTCTGCGTCGGAGCAGGCGGATTCCGGAAGTCCGACGACCGCGCGATAGGACTCGGCCATGACGCGAGGGGCGTTCGGGGAATAATCAACGAGGCGAGAGGTCTTCCCGCTGAGTCTGGCGTCGAATTCATCCGCGAAGGCGTCAGCTTCTGACTGGACTGAAACAACATCCTTCCATTCGGGCAACTCTTCGAGAGGAGAGAGGTCAAAACGATCGAAAAACTGGGGATCGAGTTGACGGACCTGCGCGACCATATCGCCAATGACGGCGCGCGCTTCGCTCGGCGTGTCGGAGGCGGAACACATGCGCCAGAGGCGATGCAGGACGATGCCCGAGACGGTGTGGACCATGGTGGTGAAGGCCGCGACCGGAAGGACGTATCGCGCGATTTCGATGGAGCGTTTTTCGGCGGAGCGCTCGATTTTCTGAATGCGCTTGGGATGAGACATCGGACCGATGTGCCAGATGTCGCTCAGAATGTTGCGCGCGTCGGGTGTGAGCAGGGCGGAGAGTTCGCGGTAGCGGGCCCAGGCGAAGGCCAGAGTGTTTTCATAGATGTTGCGAGAGGCTTCATCGAAGAAAAGCGAGACCGGCGGAACGTAGGCCTGGGCGCGATCGAGACGTACGTAGCGCTGGCTTTGCTGCTCCGAATTGTAGAAAGGATGCGCGTGGAGAAACGACCAGACGAACTGACGGCTGACGTTTTCCAGGCCGAACTCGAAGTGGGCGTGCTGGTAGACGGTGTGGTGGCCGCTATAAAAGGTGGCGGCGCCGATATTCAGGCGCTGTTTGTCGGTGATTTCATCGTGAGTGACGAGATGCGAGGAATAGCAGGTGCGCGCCGCGGCAATCGCGGAATCGAATGGATGCAAGAAGGCGTTGCGGAGCGTGACGCGGGGTGCGCCCGTTTCCACCAAACCGGCGTCCGGTGCGCCATCGAACATGCGAGATTGCGTAGCCACGTTGGAAGTTGATTCTACACGGAGAGTTGGAAGCGGACAAAAGGATAGAAAGAAAAAGCGGACCGGCCTGGGACCGGTCCGCGGAAAGTGATACTCAGTGAGTGCGAGGAATTACTTCTTGGCGGCAGCGGCAGGGACGTTGGCGTATTTCTTGTTGAAGCGCTCAACGCGGCCCGCGGTGTCCACAAGTTTCTGTTTGCCCGTGAAGAACGGATGGCAGCTCGAGCAAATTTCAACGCGCAGCATATCGCCTTTGATCGTCGAACGAGTCTGAAAGGTGCTGCCACAGGCGCAGTGGACGGTAACGGGATGGTAGTCGGGATGAATACCGGGTTTCATGGTTCTCCAATCTAGTGTGGCCGGTCTGCACGGCAATCCCCTGGAGGGAGCTACAGCCGCGTCGCTAGGTCACAAGACAATCTCTGATTATACGGGAGGAGGCCGGAATTTCAAAATCGGCCCTTCCCTTCAGGCAGGGAGCGGGATCAAGGAGTCGGGATGACGGCCGTTGCTTCGTTGGAGAAGGAGCTTTCGTCGCCGACGGCGTCAACTGCGGTGACCGCGTAGTGGTAGGTGTTACCGGAAACGACGGTTGCATCCGTGTAAGTTAGGTCCGGAATTGCGGAAGTAAGGGGTAAGAAGCCGGAGCCGCCGTCTCGGTAAACTCGATAACCTGCCACGGAGCTGGCACTGGGTCCCCATGACAGCACGACGCTATGCTGCCCTTGAGTGGGTGAGGTTGAAGTGGAGGTCACGCCGGCTCCAGAAACAGAAACGCTGGCAGGAGCCGCGAGACTTGAACTAAGGATGGACACATTTCCTGAAGCGGAGCCGCTGGTCTGGGGACGAAACCAAATCTGAAAAGTGACACTCTGGTTGGGAGTAAGTGAGTAACCCGGCGAAAGACTGGAGTATCCAAAACCGGCGCCCGCGACGGTAATCCCGCTGATGGTGAGATTGACGTCACCCGTGTTCTTGAGGGTGACGTTTTGCGTGGCCGTGGAGTTCAGTTTGAGATTGCCAAAACTGATCGAGGACGGCGACACCTGTATGGCAGCAGCTGCTTTTTCGGCAACGCCGGCGAGTGAGACAGATGCGGGAGTATTCGGGGCATTGCTGGTGATCTGAACTGAAGCGGACACACTGCCGGCAGTGGTGGGCGCGAAGGAAATGGTGTAGTCCAACTTCTGGGCCGGCAGGACCGTACGTGGAAGGGAGGGGCCAGTCAGTGAAAATTGGGTGCTTTTGAGCGCTACGGAATTAAGGGTGAGCGGAGCGGCACCAGTGTTGCTGATATGTAGAGTCCGCGTGGAGGACTGGCCGATAACGACGCTACTGAAATTGAAACTTGTAGCAGAGAGGGAAATAACGGGTCCGCTTGGCGAAGAATGAGAGGGATAGCTTGCGCAACCGACGATTGCCATGGCGATAATCAACAACGATGCGGCGGCAGCGACGCTGCGGAAGGCCATGAAGTTTGAACGCTGCGACAACACTCCGGTTGCGAACCTCCTCAGATTCGGAAATCTCAAGTTACTGTTTAAGGAACCGCAGCCGCAACCTGTCCTGGGTACAGTTGTGGGACAGGAATTACATAGACGAGACCTGTACGAAAGAGCAGGTCTCGCGAGTGGGCATGGAATTGAGGGGAACGCGCTGGTCCGGGAGGACTATATTCCCGCGCAAGAGAAAACTCTTGCAGGGCAGGGCTGCATCTGGAGCAGTTCGTAGCGAGAGTAGCCGGTCAGGCGCAATCAGGAAACGAAATGGCAGCCAAAGCGGAAAGCACCTTCGGCGGTGCGGCGCGACCAGACAGGCCGGAGATACACGCGCACAGGCGGAAGAATCGGGACATGAAGAATTGCCAGGATGCTCTCGGGGAGATCTTCGGGTTGTTCAAACTCGAGGGCAACGCCGCCAAACCCAAGATCGAGGACGCGGGCGCGGCGACTACCCTGATCGCCGATGATTGCATAGGCGTTGGTTCCGACCATGGAAACGCGTTCGGCTTTGCGCTGAATCGCGAAAGAAGCCTCGGCGACCGGCGCGGGAGCCTGCTCGGCCAGAGCTCCTGCCGCGGCTGACGATGCCGCCGCGAAATCAGGTGAGACTTTTTCGGCGGTGCGGCCCGCGGAGATGGAGATCGGCGATTGAGGCAGCGGTTGGGGCGCAGGCGGCGGGACGGCGGAGCGCGAAGGATCCCCGGCTGTCCGCATGTGATTGGCGTGCTTGAAACGATAAAGCCGCTCGTCGGCGACGCGAATTAATTGATCCGATTGATCGCCATCCTGGGGAAAGGTGGCGACGCCGTGGTCCATGGCTACGGCGAAGGTCAATTGAAGCGGGCGGAGAGTCTCCGCAAATACGGCTTCAATACGACGACCAAGTGCGAGAGCCTGCGCCGCATCAGTTTGCGGAAGAAGCAGAGCAAACTCGTCACCGCCGATACGGAATGCGGAGTCGGAGGTGCGGAGGGCCTTCTGCAGGGTGGCAGCGGCGGCGCGAAGAACCTCATCCCCGCGAGGGTGGCCATACTTATCGTTGACTTCCTTGAAGCGATGAAGATCGAGGATGACGATGCCCAGCGGAAGGCCATAGCGGCGGGCGCGATTCAGTTCCTTTTCAAACGATTCCGCAAAGAGTCTGCGATTGTATAAACCCGTGAGCGGATCGGTGACCGCGTTCAATTGAATTTTTTTCAGTTCGTCGTATTCAAGAATGACGGGCACGCGCACCAACCCAGAGGAAGAAAGAACATCCATGAGAACGGTCTTGAGAGAAATCGGCCGACCAAGCGTGTCGCTGAGTTCACGGCGGCGCGTGAGAATTTCATCCCAGAGTTGCAGGCACTGGCTCTCGCGCATCTCCAAATGAGTAGTGGCGCGAAAATAGCGCTGGAGAAACTGACCACGGGCAGAATGATCGAGGCCCTCGAGCGTGTCGGCCAAGAGCTCGAGATATGCGTCTTCCGAGGGCAAACGCGGGGCCGCTGGGGCACCGGGGCTGGGCATAACTGGGTTTATTCCCACAATCTGCCTATCCCCGCGGGGTGTGGGGCAAGCACAGTCAGAGAACCGGGAGATTAGGGAGCAAATCGGATGCCATTCCTGTCGGTGGTACAGGTCTGGTGAAGCGTCCCTAATCGGCTCTCTTTTGCCGCTTATCCTATTACAAGAAGGAAGGATAAGCGAGGCTTGTTGAGCAGGGGCAAAAACCACTCACATGCGAAAATGCCAAAAGGAGGTAGGAGTACTACTAGAAGTGGGAACTAATCTAGCGGGCGAAGGAATTCCAATCCAAAAAGCCGCTGGTCGCCCAGAGTTTCCTGGCGGCGAACCTTGGCCTGGATGGGAGGCGTCTCGCTGGGGATGAGGCTGGAGGATGAGGGCGAGGGAGCCGGAACCGTGAGCAAAACCGCCTGATCAGGCCTCAGCATGTGTGTTGAGGTGATGCAGGCACCCGTGGCGCTGATGTTTAGGGTGCGCGTGAGTTCGATGAACTCTGCTCCCGAGGTATCGGAGGCCCTAAGGAAGACAGGGACTTGTAGGCGGATTCGAGGCGAACGGCGTGCCCGTTGCGAATCCACGCGAACTCCCTCCTTCAGCTGATCGGTCCGTAGGTCCATAGGATACGAATAGTAGTACTCAGGAACTAGTACATCCCTTGCAGGTTGTTTGCCAGTGTTCTGAATCCAAATCCCAATTTAACATGTCTCCTTAGATAGAGATAGGGGCGGTGGGGGAGGGATGGGACAAGCCGGCAGTAGGTTATGGCTTGGATTGAGTAGGCCTTTTCCCAAATTGTGCAAATGGAACGCTTTTACCATTGACAGTCCGGGGAGCGTTTGAAAGGATGAAGTCCGCCAAGGGAAAATTTTTACCACTCGGGGCAGGAGCCAGCCGACCTCTATGGGAAGTGGTATCACAACAACCACGGGCAAATTTGTGCCAGGTGGAACTAATTTTCCCGTGGAGCATGTGCGGGCTTTACTGGATACGGTGGAAAAGGGTGTGGTGGTAGCGAGCCGGGATGGGCGCGTACTGATGGTGAATGCGCGCGCGAAAAAATGCCTCGAAGAACACGGCAAGCCGGATGTCCTTTCGCTGAACATATTTGAAGAGCTGTTGAACGTGCAGCCGCGAGAAATCTCGAAGAGAATTGAAAGCGGCGAGCACGAAATTGAACTTTCCGGAAGAACCGGCCTGAAGAGTTTTCACGTCCGCGTCAGATGGATTCCAGAATCGGATTGGGTGGCGATTCAATTCGCGAACGAGCCGGAGCCCGTTGACGGAAACGCGCCTCCGCAGCCAACGGTTCAGGAGTTATTACAGGAGCGTGAAATAACTTACCGGAATTTGCTTGCCGCGTACCTGAAGCTGCAAGAAGTGAACCGCCAGAAAACCGTGTTCCTGGCGTCAGCCGCGCATGAATTGAAGACCCCGCTGGCGGTTATCAAAGGCTACTACGATTTACTCCTTACCAATTCCCTGGGAAAGCTGACAGACAAACAGAAGGACATTCTGGAGGAGTCGAAGGAAAGCTGCGAGCGGCTGGTGCGCCTGGTTTCGATGTTCTTGAATTATTCGGCGCTGGAAAGCGGGAAGTTAGTGCTGCAGTTGCGGGAGAACGATCTGCGGGACTGCCTTGTGGAGATGACCGGAAGGTGGTCCGAAGCATTTCAGAGAAAGGGCGTAAAACTCGAGACCCAGATCGATCCGTCGATTCCGACCTTCAAGTTTGACTATCAGAAAGTGCAGCAAGCTGCGGCAAACCTGCTGGACAACGCCCTGAAACACACGCCCACGGGCGGGACGGTAATCTTGCGGGCCAAGCCTCATTTTTGGGAGCGGCGCGTTGCGGAAGTCTCGCCGGTGGAAGAACGGCGGCGGTTCAGGCTGCCGCGGCCAAACAGCGTGGAGGTGAGTGTTACCGACTCGGGGACTGGCATCGCGCCGGAACATCACCAGGAAATATTTGAAGACTTCGTGCGTGTGGATCGCAACACGTCCGGGATGGGCCTAGGCCTGGCGATTGCGAAGCGGTTGATTCAAGCGCACCGGGGAAAGATTTGGGTAGAGAGCGAATCACAACGAGGAAGCACGTTCGCGTTTTTGTTGCCGATGGATCAAGCCTGAGAATTGAGCAGGAGCGGGAAAAAGGGGAAGAGACATGCAGGTCAAAGAAAAAATTTTGGTAGTGGACGATGAGCCCAGCATCCGGAAGTACCTTCAGACACTTCTGGAAGTGGAAGGGTTTGAGGTTGAAACGGTAAGTTGCGGGAAGGACGCCATCAAGCGCGTGAGTGGTGGTGAACGCCCGGACTTCATCATTCTGGATGTGTTGATGCCGGAGATGGGGGGCCTCGAAACGCTGCAGGAACTCATGCAGTTGGATCGCAGCCTCAACGTGATTATGCTGTCGTGTTCGAACGAGGTGGGCACGGTGGTGGAAGCGATCCGGCTCGGCGCGCACGACTATTTGACGAAACCGTTTGAAAAAACCGAGTTGGAAGCGGCGATGTTGAAGTCGCGGCAGAAGAAGCAGTTGACGCAAGAGAATAAGGCGTTGCGCGATTACTGCGACCAAGTGACCGAGGACTTGAGCTTTCTTGCGGCCAGTCCGCAAATGGTGCGGATCCGGCAACAGATTCTGCAGATAGCGCCCGTGGACGTACCTGTGTTCGTGTGCGGAGAAAGCGGGGTCGGCAAGGAAGTTGTGGCGCGCATGATCCATCTCCGGTCGAAGAGAAGGAATCAGGCGTTTATCAAGGTCAACTGCGCGGCGCTGCCGGGCGAATTGCTGGAATCGGAACTTTTCGGATTTGAGCAGGGAGCCTTCACGGGCGCGGTTCGGGCGAAGCCTGGAAAATTTGAACTGGCCAACAAAGGCACGATTTTCCTGGACGAAATTGCCGAGATGTCGGTGCACCTGCAAGCCAAACTGCTGCACGTGCTGCAGGACCACCAGTATTCGCGGCTCGGCGGCAGACATCTGGTGGAGACGGATGTTCGCGTTCTTGCGGCGACCAACGTGGATGTGCATGAGGCGATGAAGACGGGCAGATTTCGCGAGGATTTGTATTACCGGCTAAACGTACTTTCCATCAATGTGCCGCCCTTGCGGGAGAGGACTTCGGAAATACCTCTGCTATTCAAGCATTTCCTTGAGAAGTACAGCGAGAAATTCGGGAAAACGCTGCAGCCGCCGTCGAAGCACCTGCTGGACGCGGCGCTCAATTACCCATGGCCTGGAAACCTGCGCGAACTGGAAAACTTCGTGAAGCGGTACGTCATTCTGGAAGATGACGAAGGCAGCCTGCGCGAACTGATCGAGATGTCTGCGACGCGGCAGAGAACTTCGCCTCGTGAAGAAGCCCCCGTGGCTCGCGAGCAGGGGCTGAAGGCTCTTGTCCGCGGGTTGAAGGATGAAGCGGAAATGGAAGCGATCGCCGATGCGCTGGAAAAGACCCGGTGGTGCCGCAAGGACGCCGCAAAGATGCTGGGAATCAGCTACAAGGCGCTGTTGTACAAGATGCGGCAGTTCAATCTGGACACTCCACGCACTCGCCGGAGTTCCCCAGCCAAGCCCGACGAAAATGCGCCGGCAGCGTAGGGCGTAAAACAGGAAGGCTAGCGGGGTATAGTACGGGTTTACTGGCAAACGAAACTATCCTGAAAAAGAGAACTTGCGAGTTCGTTATGGGCAAGGTATCTTGCGCAGCGAAACAATCAGCTAGTCTAGAATGCCGAGAGTTGAATTGGACGAGCATGAAACTTGAATCCGGATGCAGACTATCCGGAATGCTCGTGTGGTGGGGAGATATTCGAGAACGAACAGCGAGGAGTTTATCCCTGCGGAGCCAATTGATCGTCGGCGTCGGCCCAGAAGTGCAGTAGCCTGAAATATCAAGGGACATTACAGGCAGGAAGTGATTCAGGAAGTTTGATTCGTTGGGGACGGATGTGTTTCATCTGAAACTGAGCCTTTAGAGTTCCTGTATTCAGCGGACTGGATGCAATTTCAAAGTGCAGATGGCTTGCGAAGCCTCGGACGGAGTTGAGGATGTCCTTAATGACTGATCGCCGGTTGGCCCGACGTTACGATCTCACGCTGCCGGTGAGCATCCGATTCTCGGCGGAGAAGTTGGTCGTGCGTCAAGAAGGGAAGACCCGGGACATCTCTACCAGGGGTTTGTATTTCGTCGTGGAGCGCGACTTGGAAGCAGGAAGCGCGCTGGATCTTACTCTGACTCTCCCGGGCGAAATTACCCACGGATCCGATGTTTTCGTGCGGGCGCAAGGCAAGGTTGTTCGTGTGGAACGGCGACTGGAAGATGGCGAGCGGCGCATGGGAGTGGCGGCTGTGATTGAAAGGTACGACATCGTGCGCGGAGACGGAGCTCGCGCCTAGGGGAATGGCGGTTAGAGAAGACCCATCCAGCAGCGCTCAGGCTCATTTTTCGATTGCAATCAGGTGCCGGTAAGTCTAGCATGAGGGCGAATCGTGTCCCCCGGAGGGTCCAATGAAGGTGGCGGATCTAATCGGGTCCCGCATGGAAATCTTTTCCATCCTTGAAACGAAGAGTGTCCTGGACGCAGCGAAATACCTGCGAGAGAAACAGGTGCGGTCGGCAGGAGTTGTGGATTCGGCCGGGAAATTGATCGGAGTGGTGTCACAGAGCGACATTTCCGATAAAGTGGCGGCGGAGAATAAATGTCCCGCATGGTCAAACGTTACGGAGATCATGAGCCGGGAATTGGTGACGGTGACTCCGGAAGTGACTTTTGATGAAAGCCTGCGGTTGATGGAACAGAACGGCGTTTACCACCTGCTAATTCTGGGTGAAGGAAACAAGTATCTGGGAATGCTGTCGGTGAGCGACCTATTAAAGGTGATGGCCTCGAATGAAAAGGCTCGGGCGGACCTGCTAGAGTCGTACGTCTTCCCTAATCGCTAGAGCCAAATCGGAACCGTTCCCCAAGCATCAGGAAGCGCCAATAAGTTCCATAGAAGAGAACAATCCTTCCTCGAACAGTGATGTGATTTTCCCGGTGTCGCCGGGGGTAGGCCTCCTCTCCGAGAGTCAAGTACCATTACTTACATGCCTTCGGTTCTCATAAACAATTGATTCTGTGCGGCTTGCCAGGCATTCAGGGGATCACTAGAACCCAGAGTGTCCTGGGCGTTTGGTTGGCGATGTGCAGCTACATTTTGATGAGTCCATATGCCCGAGGATAACTCCAACAAACTGACAGGTATTGAGCGGCCGGGTTCCGTCCTTCCGGACCATATCCTCTTCGGGCATTCTCCGGCGATGGCAGAGGTCCAGACGCGCACCCGCCGGATCTGCCGTACCAATGTTCCGATTCTCCTTTGGGGAGAGGGAGGAACCGGGAAAGAGGCGCTGGCTCGATGGATCCATGGCAACTCCGAATATGGAACCGGCGAGTTCGTGAAGGTGAATTGCGCGGCGATTCCTGGAACGCTCCTGGAAAGTGAGCTGTTCGGTTATGAAAAAGGGGCCTTCACCGGTGCCAACAATGTGAAGCCCGGCAGAGTGGAGCTCGCGCATCGCGGAACATTGTTTCTGGATGAGATCGCGGACCTGGATTTGAATTTACAGAGCAAGTTGTTACATTTCCTGCAGGACGGCACCTTTTCCAGAATCGGCGACCAGTGCGAGAGAAGAGTGGACGCCAGGCTGATTTGCGCCACTAACAAGGATCTCGAGGTGGAGACGAATGCCGGCCGGTTCCGGCAAGATCTGTTTTACCGGATTCATGTTTTCCGTTTGAGGATGCCGGCGCTGCGTGACCGCCGGGACGATATTCCCCTGCTCGCCGAATATTTCCGGAAACAGTTTGAGAAGCAGTTTGAGATGAAAGCGGAGGTTTTTCCGCCCGAAATGCTGGAGTATCTGAAGAACCTTGCGTGGGCCGGAAACATTCGGGAATTGTCCAATGGAGTTGCGCGTTATGTATTGCTCGGGCCCGAGGCCGCAATCCACCAGGAAATTCCGACACGGCGAGCCAAGAGAGTCGTCACAGAGGCGGGAAACGGCGAGGCGCAGATCACGCTGAAGCGCCTTTCAAAGGACGCGATCCGGGAAATGGAAAAGAATGTAATCCTGGCAACCCTGCGCGCCAACCAGTGGAATCGGCGGAAAACCGCGCAGGCGTTGAAGATTAGTTATCGCGCCTTGATTTATAAAATCCAGGATGCCGGCCTGGTTTCCCGGCGGCCGTCAATGCAACGGGCCCAAAATGAGGGTTCGGTAGGCCTCACCCGGAATTAATCCCAGTACAAATCGAAAAAATCTTCCATTTGCACCCTCCCTTGCGCGATTTCGCGATATTCTCCAAAGAATTAGAGAATAAGTGAAAATAAAGCCGAGGTCTGGACGTTTTCGGCTTCGTGCCGGGCGGAGAGAACAATCGCGATTCTGGCAATGAAGTTTGCCATTCTTAGGGCAGGTGAAGAGTCATGCGGATTCAACAGACAGAGCTTCAGGGAGTGGTTGTAATCGAACCAGAGGTATTTTCAGACGCGCGGGGATATTTTCTGGAAACCTACAATGCAAAGACTTTCGCGGAAGCGGGAATCGCCGAGCAATTTGTTCAGGACAACCAATCGAAATCGAACAGAGGTGTACTCCGCGGGCTCCACTATCAGCTGGAGCAAGCCCAGGGGAAGCTGGTCCGGGTGCTGCTCGGTGAAATATTTGATGTGGTTGTGGATATTCGGCCGGGTTCGAGTACCTTCGGGAAATGGTCGGGGCTTAATCTTTCGGCGGCAGAACGGAAGATGATCTGGATTCCGAAAGGATTCGCGCACGGATTCTATACGGTGTCAGAAACCGCGGAAGTTGCTTATAAGGTTACGGAATTCTACGCTCCGAAACACGAGCGGGCGATTTTGTGGAAGGATCCCGATTTGGCGATTCGCTGGCCCCTACAGGGTAAACCGATTCTGTCGGAAAAAGACAAGGCGGGCCATTTATTCAAAGAGTTCAGGAAACTGGCGCGGGAATGAATTTCCGGGTATCGGCGGAGCGTATTCTGGCCTACTTGCGCTTTGGCAACTTGCAGAACCGTCAGGTATAGGTCGCTCCGGTAGGATTCTGAGACACAGTTTGTGCTTCTCTTTCCTTCATCCAAGGAGAAACCCGGCGTCTCTTCACCGTAATCCCAAGGGCCCTCTCCAGTGGTTAAGCCAGAGCCCCCTTGGAGCATCCCCTCCGACAGGATGTAAGACCAGGTTGTTATCAGGTAACTGTCCCTTTTTGCCCGAAGGGCAAGGGATGATGTCTCGCAGATGCGAGTTCCGCAGTTCTGATCCTTCCAAGTTGTTAAATCAAAATACGTTAACTGCCTTCTCAAGCTTTTTAGAATTCTCGTAAATTGCGGGCCCCTGACAGCATGACCCGCCGTGACCGGAAGGGCAGGCGGAATATTGCCTCCGGGACAGTGTAAGTGGCTGTCCCTAATTTGTTCCTCACGCCAGTAGTCGTGGGGGACTAGTACTCGTACGCTCGCTATGTGATGAAGCTCGCGGAGGGAAAGACAATGAGAACCAGGGGAACTGCTCAGGCCAAGAAGGTGGGGGCATGGCAAAGTCCCGCAAGCCCGTGTCGAATGTCTGATTCGGTCCTGCTCTCAACGGCGCTACTCTGCGCTGGAATCCTTGGCGGTTGCGCGGGCATCGTGAACGGCACCAAGACCACCACTGGCCAGGCAGCCTTCCAGGTCAGCCCCACGAGTGTGAACTTCGGGAAGGTGGGGGTCGGAAAACAGACTACCCAGACTATCGCCGTCGCAAACACAGGCACCACAGCGGTTTCGATTACGCAAGCTACGATCTCCAACCCGCAATTCAGTTTGACCGGTGTAACGCTCCCGATGTCGATGGCCACGGGGCAATCGGGGAACTTTACCGTTGCCGTGACGCCATCGGCGACCGGTACGTTGAGCGGGACGCTTACCGTCCAGGGCAACAATGGCGCAGCGCCAGCGGTTGTTAATCTTTCCGCAACGGGAGTCGCGGCTGCTCCGCAGATCTCCGTGAGCAGCAGTTCGGTTCAATTCGGGACGATCGGTGTTGGGGCCACGGGGAACATGAGTTTAACGATATCGAACACCGGCACTGCGGACCTAGCGATTTCCGTGGTTTCGCTTGTTGGTGCCGAATTCGGTGTGAGTGGAATTACGACGCCCAAGACAATCGTTGCCGGCCAGTCGGCAGTGGTGGGCTTGTCCTTTCAACCAAAAGTCGCAGGTGCGGCAGCCGCCACGTTGTCCGTCACGAGCAACGATCCTGCCAATCCAACTACGAACGTTGCACTAGTGGGCACGGGATCAACAGCCACGTTCGGACAATTGCAGGCAAATCCCGCTTCAGTGAGTTTTGGCAGCGTGAGCACCGGCAGCAACGCCGCGAAGCCCATCATCTTGAGCAACACCGGAACTGCCGCCGTCCAAATCTCGAGCATTGCGGCGAGCGGAGCGGGTTTTACCGTGAACGGGATAACCGTTCCTTTTACGTTGAATGCGGCGGCCACGGCGACCCTCAACGCGGTGTTCGCGCCGACGACCGGGGGCAGCGCATCGGGGAGCGTGACGGTAACGAGTAACGCGACCAACTCACCGTTAACCATTTCACTCACCGGCACAAGCGCGCAGCCGGGATTGAGCATCGCGCCCGCGAGTTTTGTGTTTGGAAGCGTGGTGGATGGACAAACGAAATCGCAAAACTTCACGCTGACAAACACCGGCAGCTCTTCGCTGACGATATCTCAGTTGAGCGTGAGCGGAGCAGGTTACAGCATCAGCGGGTTGGCAACGCCGAGCACCATTGCGGCAGGGGCCAGCGCGACTTTCAGTGCCGTCTTCGCGCCGACTACGGCGGGAAGCCTACCGGGAACCATCACGATTTCCAGCAACGCCCCAGGGTCTCCGTCGACGATCGCTCTGAGCGGAACAGGCGTCGCGGGGACGGTGACACTTTCCGCGAATCCGACCAGCGTGAGCTTTGGCAACGTCAACGCAGGGGTCACAAGCTCCAAGAGCGTGACGCTCACAAATAACGGAACTGCGAACCTGACAATTTCGCAAGTGACGGTCAGCGCGAAGGACGTAACCACCAGCGGAGTAACGACCCCGGTGACGCTGACGCCTGGCCAATCCCAGACGATGAACGTGGCCTTCCTGCCGTCGGCCGCGGAAACGGTCTCCGGAAATATCACCGTAACGAGCACCCAGGGAACGAGCACTGTGGTCGCCGTCAGCGGAACGGGCCTCCAGGCCGCAATCAGCCTGACGCCTTCGAGCGCAAATTTCGGAAGCGTGACTGTGGGCTCGACGAATTCCCAGACGATCCAGATCGGCAACACCGGGAATGGGACTCTTACGATCACTCAGGCGAGCGCCACTGGAAGCGGTTTCAGCACAACCGGTTTGACACTGCCGCTCTCGATTAATCCGGGACAATCGAGCACATTTAACGGTCAGTATCAGCCTTCGGCTGCGGGTTCGGCGAGCGGAAGCATCACCATTGTGAGCAACGCTGCCAGTTCACCAAACGTGGTTGCATTGACAGGAACCGGCGTTGCCGCCACTCAGATCCTTTCCCTTAGCACTAACACTGTCAGCTTCGGAAACGTGGATACCGGTACAACTTCGACGCAAACAGTGACGGTTACCAACATGGGCAATGCAAACGTCCAGATTTCACAAATTGCGCCGAGCGGCCCGGGTTATTCGCTGATCGGGGCGAACGCACCGGTTACGCTGACGCCTTCGCAGAAGCTGACCTTCAGCGTCATCTTCAGCCCGACGGTTGCCGGCAGTGTGAGCGGCAGTGTGACGATAACAAGCAATGCAACTGGTTCACCCTCCACGATTTCGCTTTCCGGTAGCGGGGTAGTTTCCGTGCCGCATAGCGTCAGCCTGTCGTGGACCGCCAGCACTTCCGTGGTTACCGGTTACAACGTGTACCGGAGCACGACAAGCGGCACCGGCTACACGAAATTGAACGCGAGCCCGGTTTCGGTGGTGAGCTACAGAGACTCGAGCGTCGTGAACGGCACAACTTATTACTATGTGACGACCGCAGTCGATGGAAGCGGGACCGAGAGCACCAACTCGAACGAGGCGGTTGCGGTTATTCCGTAAAGGGCCAAACGCACGCCGACAGCTAAACGCTCTTTTGGTCGAGCACGGCCGATTCTGCCGAGTTCCTATGGAGCTTCGCATAAATCCACACCAGCACTTGAGCGAGCAGCGCGCCAGTTGAATCGATGAGGACATCGCGGAACCTGGCCTCGCGCATCGGCACAAAAGATTGATGCCATTCGTCGAGACCGGCGTAGCTCACTGCGATTAGAAGCGTTGTGAGGGCCCACTGCCATCGCCAGCCATAGCCTTCGCCTCGAACCCCGCGGAACACAGCAATGCTGAAGACACCGAATTCCGTGACGTGGGCCAGTTTTCGAATGGCGGTATGCATCCTGCTAAGGGTGTGCGGGCTGGCGGCCGGAAAGATCCAATGCAGTAATGGAGTCAGGATTCTGGAAGTTTCGGCACTGCTGAAATAGTGGGTGGAGAAGATGGAGATGAGAGCAGCCACGCAAATGGATGGAATCCAGTAAATGAGGCGTCGTGTCATGAGAAATTATCCGTTGAGAGGGTGAAGTTCCCTAGCGAAGTTTGCGCCTGCTGTCTAATTCAGCTAGGTATGCAGGCAAGGCCTCTTGCCAGCTACGCATGGCGATGCCGTAGGAAGCCAAGGCCCGTGGTGACAGGACGGAATAGGTAGGACGCCTGGCTGGGCGACCTGCCTCGGCGGATGTGATCCGGGAAACGGTGGTGTTCCGGCCAGCCCTTCGCAGAGTTTCTTGGGCAAATTCGAACCAGGAGCACGATCCGGAGTTCGTGATGTTGAGGATGCCGCGCGCGTCCGCTTGGACCAATTCGCGAATGGCTCTTGCCAGATCCCTCGTATACGTTGGGGAACCGACCTGGTCGACGACAACTTTCAATCCGGGCTGGGAATCCGCCGACAACAGAATTTTTTCCGGGAAACAGACTTTGCTTGCGCCAAAGAGCCAGGACGTCCGGGCAATCAGCGAATGACCGGCTAGTTCCTGGACCGCTTTTTCGCCGGCAGCCTTTGAGGCGCCGTAAATGTTGAGAGGATGGACCGGGTCGTCTGGTTCGTAGGGGCGATTGGCTGCGCCGTCAAAGACGTAGTCTGTGCTTAGATAACAAAGTTTCGCACCAAACTCCCGCGCTACAACCGAGACGTTCCCCGCGCCATCGCGATTAATGGCGAATGCCAGGTCTGGGTTCCGTTCGCTGCCATCAACATCCGTGTAGCCGGCGGTCAGGATGATCCAGTCGGGACATCCCTGGGCGACCAGTCGGCGAACCTGTTCGGATTCGCGGATATCGGCATCCCGCGAATTTGCAGGAATGATAACGTCTCCCGTCCAGTCCTCGACGAGGTCTCTTCCCAGCAAGCCATTGGAGCCGATAATCAGAATTCGCATTAGTTCATTTGTTCAGTTGATATCCCGAAGCTGAAAAACACGGGGATCTAGAGGAGCCGCCACGCCATGGGTCAACTTAGGAGCGAAAAGTCTCCGAGCGGCGGTCATAATGCCGTTCATAGTAGTTGCGGTATTCTCCGGAACGCGCGTGATCGAGCCATTCGGAATTGGCGCAATACCACTCGATCGTTTTGCGTATCCCGTCTTCGAAGCTGACCAGCGGGCTCCAACCAAGTTCACGCTGAATTTTCGAACTGTCAAGCGCATAGCGACGATCATGGCCCGGGCGATCCTGAACATACTGAATGAGGGATTCGGACTTGCCAAGAAGTTGTAGAATCGTAAGTACGATTTTCAGATTGGGTTGGGACACGCCGGAAGATACATTGTAGGTCGAACCTGGTTCGGCTTTCTCAAGCGCCAGAGCGATGGCGCGGCAATAGTCTTCCACAAACAGCCAATCACGCTCCTGAAGGCCGTCCCCGTAGATAGGAAGAGATTTGTTTTCGCTTGCGTTCGCAATCATCAGTGGGATTAATTTCTCAGGAAATTGGAAAGGCCCGAAATTGTTGGTGCAACGCAGGATAACGGAGGAAATTCCATACGTGTTGGCGTAGGCGGTGACGAAGTGCTCCGCGGAGGCTTTACTGGCTGCATAAGGGCTGCGCGGGTCGAGCGGAGTTTCTTCCTTGAATATCACTCCAGCGGGGGCGCTGCCGTAGACCTCGTCGGTGCTGACGTGGATGAATCGAATCTTGGGAAAGTTGCGGGCGGCCTCCAACAGGCACTGGGTGCCGAGAATGTTTGTTTTGAGGAATGGAGAAGAATCCTCAATGCTGCGATCCACATGCGTCTCCGCAGCAAAGTGAACCACGGCGTCAAACCCGCGCCCAAAAAGCTCAATGACCGCCTTTGTGTCGGTGATGTCGCCACAGATGAAGTGATAGCGCGGATCTTGGGCAACATCCGCGAGGCTCTCCGGGTTGCCCGCGTAGGTCAACTTGTCGAAATTGACGATTTCGACGTCGGGGCGGGCGTTGAGTAGAAAGCGTATAAAATTGGAGCCGATAAACCCCGCTCCGCCTGTAACGAGAACTTTCAATTACCCTCTTCCTTTCCCGAACCGAAAGTGCACCCGTCATCAGAAGGCCGGGCCACCTTATTTTGAATCTTCCAAAGGCCGCGGTGGTTTTCCGCGCCCGGGCACCTTGTTGGTGCCTGTTTCCGCGGCAAGATTCGTGGCGCGCAGGAGAGATTCAAACGTTCCCGCGTCCGTCCACCATCCGTCCAGGATGCTGTGCGTCAGAGTTTTTTCCTTGAGGTACAGATTATTGACGTCGGTGATTTCCAGTTCGTTACGCCAGCTTGGCTTTGTTTTGCCAATCTTGTCGAAAACCGTTCCATCGTAGAAATAGATTCCGGTCACGGCATAATTTGACTTCGGCTTCTTTGGCTTCTCTTCAATCTTGAGTATTTTGCCGCCCGAAAGTTCGGGACAACCGAAGCGCTGCGGATCGTTCACTTCCTTTAGGATGATATGGGCCCCGCGTTTTTGTTTTTCAAAGGACTCTTTCGCCGCGATTATATTATTTTCAATGATGTTGTCGCCCAGGACGACACAGATCTTTTCGTTCTCCACAAAGGGTTGGGCCAGCCGTAAAGCATCGGCGATACCTCCTTCTCCTTCCTGGTACGTGTAATGAATGCGGTGCAAGCCAAACTCCTTGCCATTGGAAAGCAGGCGAAGAAAGTCGCCCGAGTTCTGGCCGCCAGTGACGACGATGATTTCGCGAATGCCTGCATCGACCAGCGTCTGCATGGGATAAAAGATCATCGGCCGATCGTAGACGGGCAACAAATGCTTGTTGGTGACGCGCGTGAGCGGATAGAGCCGGGAGCCCTTGCCGCCGGCAAGTACAACACCTTTCATGGACAGTCTTCTCCTCGCGCTAGTTCTCTCATTTCAAAGTCTTTGCGTTTGAAAAGTTTGAGATTCAACAAGCAACCCCAAACCTAACAAAATCCAACGGTAATCTGAGCTTATATGAAAAACAGGGCAATGGAACAAACTGAATGATGCCCGCAGGATTTTCTGTCGCGGCTGAGAAACCGAGACTCGCTTGAATCCCGGTTGGCCAAAATTCGAGTGAGATTTAACCACGGTCAAGATGGAGCCGATCCCAACGGATGCCTTCTGGATGGAGATGCGCGTGATTTTAATCCCAGGGCGCCAATACAATCAGCCACCAGTGAGTTGCGAAAGAGCGTGGCGCGCCTGGTCAGCAATCGGAGACGAGGGATTCAAACTGATAACCCTTTCGAGTTCAGCCTTGGCGCGACTTGGATCATTGAGCTTCTGGTAGGTAAGGCCAAGGTGATAACGATATGCCTGATTGTTCGGAGTCGCCTTCACGGCGTCTTCGAAAAGCGGTGCGGCGACAGAATAGCCGCCGTTGTTGTAGTAAGCCCATCCGAGAGTATCAGCGGAGTTGGGAAGATTGGGAAGGCCACGTCGCGCGGTTTGGGCCAGCGTAAGCGCCACGTTCGGGCTTCCCCCATGTTCGAGGAGCAGGTAGGCGAGATTGTTGGAAGCGAGAGGATTTTCCGCATCAATGGCCAAAACCTTCTGATAAGTAGATTCGGCCACCTGCCAGTTGCCTTGCCGTTCGTAGAGGGCGCCGAGAGCGATTTGCAGTCGAACGTCGCGGGGGGAGAGTTCAATGGCCCGCTGGTAAAGGGCGATAGCTTTGTCGGGTGAGCCGTCCGAGTTCTGCAATTGCGCGAGCAGGACCATGGCGGGGATATTATTTTTGTCCAGTGCAAGAACCTGGTTCGCGGAATCTTCCGCTTGCTTCAATTGCTTCGCCTGGACCTGGAGTTCGGCGAGTAACATGAACAGTCCAGGGCTATTGGGGTTTCGCTTAATCTGTTCTTGAACGAAGGCCAACGCTTCAGCGGGCTTGTTCTTTGCTTCGTCGACTTGAACTAATCCACGGATCGCTTCGAACGAATCCGGAGTGCGAGTGAGCGCCTGGCGGAACATTGCCTCGGCATCGGCGGTGCGCCGCTGTGCCATCCGCAATTCTCCCATTTTCACGAAATAGAGCGAACTTTGGGGAGCCAACTTCTGGAGATTCATCAAATCCGCCTCGGCACCCACAGCGTCGCCCAGATTCATTCGCGCAGTTGCATGATAGAGATAACCATCAGCGGAACTAGGCGCGTACTTCTTCACCTGATTACTCAAATCCTCGAGATTCTTCCAATCCCCCTTAAAGGCGGCGTTTTTCGTCAGAGCCAGCCAGGCCTCTGTAAGGTTTGGGCGGAGGCGCACGGCCTCTCGCCACTCGCTCTCTGCCTGCTGGGCGTTGCCCTTCTCGACGAAAGCGAGGCCCAATTGATAGTGGCCGAGAGCATTGTCGGGAGCACTCTTCAGGGCGGCCTGGAACGTTGTGAGAGCTTCATCCGGTTTGTGCTGGCGAAGTTGGATCTGCCCCTTAAGGACGAGGGCTTCTGCGTCCTGCGGTGCCTTTTTCAGAAGGGCTTCAATCCGCAGCGTGGCTTCGTCCAGCCGATTACTGAGAATCAGGAGTTGGATATAAGTTCGCTGGGCAGAAAGATCATCCGGGTACATTGCCGATATAGCGCCAAATTCACTGAGGGCCTTCTCAAATTGACCACGGGAAAGATAGGAGTCTCCCAGCATGCGGTAAGCAGCAGGATTGGTGCTCAACTGATTTTTGGCGTCGGTCAAGACTTGCTCGGCGTGCGCCGTTTGTCCTTCGGAGTAGTAGAGCGCGGCAAGGGCGGCGCGCGGAGATGGATCCTGGGGAGCAGCAGCGATTGCGGCTTGAAACTGTTTTTCCGCATCGGAATCCCGCTTCAGTTGATGGTATAAACCACCCAAGATCAAGTAGGGAGTGACGGCTTTCGGATCCAGGCTCTGGACCTTGAGCAAGTTCGACTCGGCTTCTTTGGGATTTCCGGAACGCATCTGTAACTGGGCGAGATTCAGATAGGTTGCAGCGCGCTCCGGCGCCATTTTCACGGCGTCGTTGGCCTCCTGGAAAGCATCCGTGGAGTTGCCGAGAGCCGCGTCGGCGTCGGACAGGAGGAGTTGGGCGTCGACGTCGCTGGGATTGGCTTTGATTATCAGCTGGGCGCGGTCTTTCGCTTCCTGCTTTTGTCCAGCGGCAAGCTGCAGCCTTCCAAGTTCCCGTTGCGCCTCCCAGTTGTCTGGCTGGAGCTCAATGGTTCGCCGAAGTTCGGTGAAAGCCGCTGACCAACTCTTCAGTTTGAGTTGCGTTTGCGCAAGCTTAAAATGTGCTTCCGCATAGCGGGGGTCGAGTTGAATGGCGCGGCCGTAATAAATCAAAGCTTCCGGATATTTCCCCTGGTCATAGCTCGCGTTACCCTTCGCCAGGAATTTCTTGGGATCCCGGTTGCAACCGGCGCAAAAGATCACCAGAAGCAAGAACGACGCAGTCGAGGTTCGTCGGGAGAACCACACGTGGCGGCGGGGAAAATCGTGGTGGAAAGCGCTGGATCTCATAATCGCCCGGAAAAACAATTTTGCACCCCTCTCCCACAGGTAACAAGCGTCATTCTGAATCAGTGTTAAATTTAAGAGAATCTATCGGATAAGGCACATGATATTGGGTTGGCTGGAGTGTATCAGTAATCTATGAATTGAAACCGGGAATGCTGAAGGCAGGGGAGGGGAATGAACGGGATAATAGGGATATTTTTTTTCCACTATTCAGGGTCTGAGCTGAATGCCGGGTAATCGATCCGGGGTGTCCACCGTCGGTGAAACTGTAACTTATTGATATTGAATTGGTTGTTCGGTTGTGGGAAAATCAAGTGAAACTTGAGACTATTTCTGCGTGGTTATCCTCGTGCATCTTCTTTTTGTCTGGGGTGGCTCTTGTTGAGCCAGTTCCTGACTGAATTCTAGGGTGGCTCCAAAGCGAGGTCGTTGGAAATGGTACGCAACGGAGAAATAACAATTGCGGAGGCGAAGCGGGTCTTTCGCCGCTATTGGTGGATTCCGGCTTTTATGACCGTGACGCTCGGCGTAATAGGGCTGGCAGCCTCTCTCGTCCTCCCCAAGAAATACACTTCATCCACGCTCGTCCTTGTCGAACAGCCGACTGTCCCCAAAGATCTGATAAAGCCAGTGATTACCGATGACTTGAATCAACGCATGGCCTCGATGAAGGCGCAGATTCTGAGCCGGTCTAGGTTGGAATCGATAATCAACAAATTTAATTTGTACCCTCAAGAACGCCACACTACCCACATTGAAGACCTTGTAGAGAAGCTGAAAGCCGCAGTCGACGTGGAACTGATTCAGCCGATGGCTGGATCCGCCAATCATGAGCCGCCTGGGTTCAATGTGAGCGTAACGTTTGATAACCCGCAATTGGCGCAGCAAATCTGTCAGGAAATTACCTCGATGTTCATGGAGCAGAACGCGACGGGGCGCGTGGCTCAATCGAACAAGGTGTCCCAATTCTTGACGGAGCAGTTGAACGAGGCGAAGGCCAAGCTGGAAGAGCAGGACAAACGGTTGGCGCAGTTCAAGGCGGAGCATTTAGTCTCGATGCCAGAGCAGGAACAGACGAATCTTACTCTCCTGACTGGAATGAATACGCAATTGGATGCCACGACCCAGGCCCTGACTCGCGCCCATCAGGACAAATCACTAAACGAAACTTTGCTGACCAATCAGGAAGCCAATTGGAAGGCCGCGCAAGTGGGGCAACAAAACCCGGAAACGCAGGAACAGGAGCTGTCTGCGCTTCAACAGCAACTTTCGGCTTTGCAGGCTAAGTACACTCCAGAGCACCCTGACGTGATCAAGGTAAGGGCACAGATTGATGAGCTGAATCGAAAAATGGCCGAGGCGCCTGCCCCTAAGGCTCCAGTTTCGGGAGCGCTGGCCTCGCTTCGCGAGCCTCCGGCGATTCAACAATTGCGAACCAAAATAAGGCAGGACGAATTTACGATCGCGGAGCTGACCAAGCGTCAAAGCCAGATTCAGGATCAGATTCGCGCGCTCCAGGGCCGCTTGCAGGCAAGCCCTGTCGTGGAGCAGCAATTGAAAGAGCTGACGCGGAGTTACCAGACGGCCTCGGACATTTACAACGAGTTGCTGAAAAAGCGGGAAAACTCGGCAATGGCTACTGATCTCGAACACGAGCAGCAGGGAGAGAATTTCAGAGTGCTGGATGCACCGAGCCTTCCTTCAACGCCGTCATTTCCAAAGAAAATCGTTTTCGTGGGAGGAAGTCTTGGCGCGGGACTTGTGTTGTCTCTCGGCATTCTTTACCTGTTGGCGGTTAGCGACAAGGCGATGTATTCAGAGCGCGACGTGGAGCTTTGCCTGAAGCTCCCCGTCCTGACGACGGTACCCAGTTTCGATGTCCGGGATCATGGAAACAGATTGAAGCAGGACGATATTAAGAAATACGACGAGGCCCTTGTTTCTAAGGCATGAAGGTCACTGAGAAGGACTGAAAAGAGCGAAGATGAGCCGGATCCACGAAGCCCTGAAAAAAGCCGCAGAAGAGCGAAGCGCCCAGACTGTGAATCGGGCGGTCGCTGACCTTGTGGATCTTTCGATCCAGGAAGGGACAGCCGGGAATTTACCGCTCATCGGGGACACCCACACGAAGATCAGGGCAGGCGAGAAAGCCGATGTAGGGCTTCCACGTTTCGAGGAGTTCGCGAAACGCTGCACGCATGTCAAGTGGAAGATCGATTCAGACGCGAGCGTTTATTCCGCACATTCGAACAATTCGATCGGCGCTGAGAAATTCCGGACGTTGCGCTCGCGACTTTACCAGATTGCTTCGGCACAACCCCTGAAGCGAATTCTTATCACTAGCAGCACTCCGGCCGAAGGTAAGACCTTCGTGGCTGCCAATTTAGCGCAATCCTTTATCCGGCAAGAAAACCGCCGAGTCTTGCTCATCGATTCTGATCTAAGAGCTTCTCGCCTGCACCTGCACGTAGGAGCTTCGGAGATACCGGGATTGTCAGATTACCTGCGTGGAGATGTTGATGAGTACCAGGTTACACAGGTGGAGATGGACGGGAACCTGTGCTTTATCCCAGGAGGGCGTGAGGTTTCGAATCCGAGCGAGTTGCTACACAGTGATCGCATGAAGCAGTTGCTCGACCGCATGTCGCTGATCTTCGATTGGATCATTCTGGATTCACCGCCGTCGTTAGCCGTGCACGATGCCAGTATCCTTGCCGATATGTGCGACGGTGTACTGTTTGTGGTCAGGGCCGGTTCGACTGATTTTGAGCTGGCAGCAAAGGCTTCTTCGGAATTTCACGAGAAGAATTTGCTCGGTGTTGTGCTTAACCGCGTGGATAAAGGCGATTCGTATGGCGGTTATTACTATGGGTACGGCTCTCAGCATGAAGGCGACCCGAAACCCCAAAGCTGATTCACGTTTAGAAGGTTTCCCGCCAGTCTCTCGATTAAAATCATTTTTTACTGCTGCTGTACAGCCACAAGAGATGCAGACGTTTCCCCTTTCCGCAAAGCCCAATAAACAGGTAACAGTAGCGCCAAACCAATCAGGAAGAAGACGATTCCACCCTGATGGTGCAGCCTTCCAGTCAGGAAAGCGGGATTGACGTAGTTTGCCAGTAAAGTAAGCGTGGCGATGCGGATCCCATTTTTCACGAGCATCATGCAAAGCCCCGCGGCCACAAATGCCAGCTTTTTCCAGAATGGGCGGAAAGAGAAGTGCGCCACGAGCAAAGCCAGAATCAAAAGCGCTAAGCTTGAACGGATTCCGCTGCATTCCTGCGCCACTTCAATCGACATTTTGGGTAAGCGGAAAATAAAACCCTGGCGTAATACAGGAGCTCCACTCAGATTGAAGAACAGTTCCGCAATCGCTGCCGAACCCGCCTGCAACCAGTAAATGATCTTGCCGAGAAAAAGCTCCGGAATGGGGATTAAGAAGAGCAGGAATGCGAGCGCGAACCACGAGGATTTGGCGACTGCCGCACCCAACGCGAATATGAAGCCGGCGACCACCAAAAGGACAAGAGACAGGGCATAACCGCTCAAGCGAGTTTTGGGTGTGCAGTCCTCGCAGTTTAGCGAAAAGATAGCCATCAGTAGGGAAGGCGCGAGAAAAAACACGGCCGGCCAGATGCTGAAACCGCCTTCTGGCTGCAATTGTTTTCGCTCCGTGTACAACAACCAGGCGGTAATAACTGGAATCAGCAGGATGTGGGAAGCGGTCTCATCCTGGTTAGCAAGCTGAAAGAGTCCATAAACTGGTTTTGCAAAGAGCAAGAGAGAAAGCGAAACCCATATTCCAAAGATCAGCCAGCGATTAGGCAGTCGAGTGAGAGCGACGGTCAAGGACGAGTCCTTCCCGCGAGACCGAATGTTGAAGTGTGTTGCATGCTCACCTTTGGAATTCCCGGTCATTCCTCATCGTCAAAGTTATCCCGCGGGTGCTTATCTATAAACTCCATTCATAGTATTTCAGATATTCGGCCAAACCCACGCGGTCAATCTGACTTGATGCCGCATAAATCAATCGGTGAGAGGCCACGTTGCCTTATGGCATATCCTCACCTAGCCGCAGCTAAGTTCATCAGAAGCTTCTCGACTCAGCGCTCTTACCGGGCTTGGGGGAGTGTTCGTTGAACTCCACCAGGATTCCTGGCCCTCCGCGCCACCGAAACTTCCGGAGGGCTGGTTCGGGAAGGTGTGGGGACTCTCGCCTGTGTCGTCCAAAGAGCTGAAAAGTATTACATCCCACACGATTCCGCAGCAGAAGGCATTGATGTAAAAGCATTGTTTTCAGTACATTAAAGGAGCATTTGAGGTGGCTAGAGAACCGCATTGGGGAACCCATTTGCAACAATAGGGCATAGCTTTTCTCATTGCTGGCGGGTCGCGGGTTTCGAGAATAGGCGCCTCGAATATCACAATTTGTAACCAACTTAAATTCAATGAGTTAGAAAAACAGTAGGGCCGGAATAGTGGACTCCAAACGACAGTCAACTGGCAGGGTAATTGCCCTTAAGGGGGTGACGGTCTGATGGGACTGCAACGGCGATAGCCTACCGAACTGAGAAGTTGGATAGGAAACGGACGAAACATTGACCCCTCAAATGGACAGTACGCCAAACGGTTTAGCCCCCAAGGTTTCTTGGTACGCCCTCCAAGTGCGGTCTCGTAAGGAAGGGTACGTTGCCTCGCAGATCCAGGGACAAGGGCTCGAATGCCTGTTGCCGACCTACAAAAGCGTCCGAAAGTGGTCGGACCGGGTAAAAGAAGTGGAGCAGCCTCTCTTCCCTGGCTATCTCTTCTGCCGCTTCGATTTTCAAAATCGCCGCCCCGTGATCACCACCCCGGGGGTCTTGCAGATCGTTGGGTATGGCCGGACAGCGATTTCCGTCTCAGACGAGGAAATTCAATCGCTTCAACTCGCCGTGTCTTCCGGGATGCCCAAGCAGCCTTGGCCCTACCTGGAAGTCGGCCAGCGCGTCCGAGTGAACTACGGAACATTATCCGGGTTGGAAGGAATTCTGGTCAACGTGAAGGGGAATCATCGTGTGGTTCTTTCGGTGACGCTCCTGCAGAGATCAGTGGCAATGGAAGTGGAAACCTCGTGGCTTACCGTAGTCAAGGAAGAGACTCGAGAAAATTTGACGCAGCGGATACTTCGCCCGATCCGCGTGCCGATGGGAATCTAAGTTCAATCGGATGGGAATCGGAGCAAGAAAAATGAGTCCAATGGAAGCAGTAGCGCCGCGGGAAAAAGAAAGGCCCAAGTTGGAAGTTCGCGCGCATTTGTCTGTGCCGAACATGGGCAACACGCCACCACGGATGTTGCTGAACGAGGACGCTTTTGTCTCCATGCTGTATCTGGAGCGCCGCCGCGCGGAGCGCGCTCAAAACCGATTTGTTCTGATCCTGGTGGACGTACAGAAGATTGTGAGCAGCATTTCCGGCAAGGAACGCACGGTTCAGATGCTCGCCAAGTCCTTGTCCGAAGCCACCCGGGAAACGGACATCATCGGCTGGTACCTCGAGGACAGCCTGTTGGGAGTGATTGGGACAGAACTCGGAAAGGCTTCGAACGAAGTAGTCCAGAAGAGGTTTCTGGACAAGCTCCGGAGAATTTTTGAGTCCACGCTGGGAATCGAGAAGAGCTCTTCGATCTCAGTCTCTTTCCACTTCTTTCCGGAAGAGTACGGGAGCGGAGCAAACGACCACTCGGCGAACATCAAGCTTTATCCGGAAATTCGAAAGCGTGAAGTTGAGAGAAAAGTCCCGCTGGCGATTAAGCGCGCCATTGATCTGGTCGGCAGTGCTGCGGCGCTTGTTTTCCTCTCCCCTGTTTTTGCGGTGGTGGCTCTGGCGATCAAGTTTTCTTCAAAAGGCCCGGTGCTGTTCAAGCAGGAACGCCTTGGCCAGCATGGAAAGACCTTTACCGTGTTGAAGTTTCGCTCGATGCGGACAGACTGTGACGCAAAGATTCACCAGCAATACGTCGAACAATTCATCGCCGGCCAGGTGGATGGAAATTCGGAAGTAGCCGCAAAGCCGGTGTTCAAGATTCAGAAAGATCCTCGAGTGACTCCAATCGGCCGATTTATTCGCAAGGCCAGCCTGGACGAGTTGCCGCAATTCTGGAATGTGCTGCGCGGAGAAATGTCCCTGGTTGGTCCGCGCC
>Ga0210402_10000132_pt1 | contig 83112 bp, 80 predicted proteins | sample IncBWC7MmetaG_FD_161055 | JGI IMG/M metagenome (GOLD analysis project Ga0210402, IMG submission 161055) | Forest soil microbial communities from Barre Woods Harvard Forest LTER site, Petersham, Massachusetts, United States - Inc-BW-C-7-M | ecosystem: Environmental > Terrestrial > Soil >...
GCCCGCACAATGCCCACGTCGACGTTGCTCAGCTCGGCCGGGCTCTGCACGCTGTCGAGAGGGCGATTACCCTCGACTTCTGGCGTCGCCGAGCAGATCACCTTGGCGTCGGGAAACAAGCGCCGGACGAGCGCGTCCAGATCGCCATCGGCGGGAGCGTCGGCGAGTTTTCCGCCCATCCGCGCCACGGCAGCCTTGAAGTCTTCAAGCAAAGTGCCCGCCATCGCATCGAATGTCGGAACCGTGGGCAACGGCTGCGGCGCCGGCTGGTTCTTCCGCACCCGCGCGAGAATGTCATCGCGGGTGCTCATGGCTTGCCCCGGTTCTTCAAATACCACTGCCGGAACGTAGACTGCGGTGCCTCGGGCACTTCGCGTTGCCGCCCCCAGGCGTTCAGGCGGCTGTACATCATGAACCGGGGGAGATGCTCGAGGCTCGCGCCGGCGGTCTCGACCGCCGCGCGGTAGAGTTTCGGACTGCCCAGGATCTTGCCTGCCACCCGCATGGCTTCCTGCTTCACAAATGGAAGCTGGTGCCGCTCGGCGATGATCTGGCGCCATTTGTAGATCTGCTCGTGAATGTTGATCTTCACCGGGCAGACGCTGGTGCAGCTCCCATTGAGCGTCGAGGCAAAGGGCAGCGAGCTGTATTTGCGCAGATTGAACGTCGGGTCGATGATGACGCCGATCGGTCCCGAATAGGTCGCGCCGTAGCTCAAGCCGCCGCTGCGCCGATACACCGGGCAGGTGTTCATGCAGGCGCCGCAGCGAATGCACTTCAGCGAGTACCAGAAATCGGCCATGCCGAGCCGCTCCGAGCGCCCGTTGTCGACCAGGACGATGTGCATTTCGGTGCCTTCGCGGGCACGGCGGAAATGCGACGTGAGCTGCGTGATCGGCGAGCCCAGCGCGCTGCGCGATAGCATCCGCACGAATACGCCGAGATGCTCGATCTTGGGAATGATCTTTTCGATGCCGATCGAGGCGATGTACAGCTTCGGCAAATTCACGCTCAAGTCCGCGTTGCCCTCGTTGGTGCAGACGACGACGGTGCCCGTTTCCGCGACGGCAAAATTGGCGCCGGTCATGCCCGCGTCGGCCTTGAGGAAGTATGGCCGCGTGTGCTGGCGCTGGCTCTCCGCGAGATAGTGGACGTCGCTGTTCTTGGGATCCGTGCCGATGGTTTCGGAAAAAACCCTGGCTACATCGGTTCTCAGCTTATGGACCGCGGGAACGACGATGTGGCTCGGAGGCTCGTCATCGAGCTGCTGGATGCGCTCTCCCAGGTCGGTCTCCATGACCTCGATGCCCCGGTTCTCGAGGAACGGCCGCATGTCGCACTCGTCGGTGAGCATCGACTTGGCCTTGACCAGGATGCGCGCGTTGCGCTTGCTCATGATGTCGAACACGATCTGGTTGTGTTCGGCGGCATCCTTGGCCCAATGCACCTGCGCGCCGTTCTTGATCGCGTTCTTTTCGAACTCCTCCAGATAGTCGCCAAGATGGGTCAGCGTGTGCTCCTTGATCGCTGACGCGAGGGAGCGCAGCTTCTCCCACTCCGGAATGTGTTCGCTTACCCGGTCGCGCTTCTTGCGAAGGTCCCACAGTCTCTTGTCGTGAAAGTCGATATGGTCCTTGGCCTTGATGAACTTCGACGAAGCTTCCGCGTGGTCGATGCGTTTCATTCGGCCTCCTCGAGCGAGCCGGATGGGACGAGTCGATCGAGTGCCTGCCTCCGGTCAATCGCGCGCCGCCGGCCCTTCCGGGCTCGGCTTGCGCCCGGCGCGCTCATTCCCGCGCCCCATTCAGGATCTGCGCGACGTGGATGAACTTGATCGGCAGGCCAAGCCGCTCGGCGCATCCTTTCTGATGCATGATGCAAGACATGTCGGCGGAAACGATGTATTCCGCACCGACCTTCTGATGGTCGTTCACCTTGTCGTAGCCCATCTTGGCTGAGACCGGCTCCTCGAATACCGAAAACGTTCCGCCGAATCCGCAGCACTCGTCGGGCCGCTCCGGCGTGACGAAGCGGATGCCCTTGACCTTGCTCAGCAAGTCCAACGGCTTCGAGAAGAACGGCTCCTCGATCTCGGACATTTTGGCGGTACGCAGCGCGCGCAATGACGCGCAACCGTTATGCAAGCCGACCGCATGGGGAAACTCGGCCCAGGGAAACTGGTCCACCTTGAGCACGTCGTGCAGGAATTCCACCAACTCGTAGCTGTTGCGCCTTACCTTGGCCGTTTCCGGGGTCTGCGGAATTGCCGTCAGATTTTCGCGAATATGATGGACGCAACTTCCCGAAGGTCCGACGATGTAGTCGAACCCGGCGAAATTCTTCACAAAAAGCTGCTCGGCCGCGGCCGCGTCATCCTGGCATCCGCTGTTGGCCATCGGCTGGCCACAGCAGGTCTGATTCAAAGGGTAGGCGACCTCGACCCCGAGACGTTCGAGCAGCTCCAGCGTCGCAATCGCAACCTCAGGAAAGACGGCGTCGACGTAACAAGGCACGAACAGAGCGACTTTCATCATTCCAGTCCTCACACGACAACCTAGCAAATACCCGCGGCTATCTTCTCGCAGTCAGTCGCCGTGTCCGGCCAGCGAATGCTTCTCCCGATCGTTCACTTCCGATGCCGGTGCGTCCGATACACGCACCCTCGCGCACGCATCGACCAGACAAATGATCGAGCGATAGGGGAAGCCCGAATACTCCGACAGGCCGATTTCGCAGGTTCGACTGGATGAATAGCCCTGCACGCACTCCACGGGTAACGCCGACTTCAAATGGCGCAGCGCGTGCTCATTGAGCTCCGGACGGCTGAAGCCTTTTTCCCCTGCGAAGCCGCAGCAAAGCACTTCGTCCACCTGCACCACGTCACGGCTGCAGCGCGCGGCGACCGCCGCGAGCTTGTCGGCTGTACCCATCTTGCGCAGGCTGCACACCGGGTGAATCGCCACCGGCCCAGCGATCGCCTCGATTCGGACCCGTGGCAGGACGAAATCGTGGACGAATTCAATGCTGTCCTGCACGGCCAGACGACCGGCGAGGTATCGCTTCATCCGGTAGGCGCAGGGACTCGTGTCGAACACAATGGGAAGCTGTCCATTTTCGCTGGTGTCGCGCAAGACGGCCTCGAGCTCCGCCGACTTGCGATCCGCCGCCTCGAAAAGCCCCTTGCTCTCGAACGGCTGGCCGCAACACAAATCTCCGAGCCGCTCGGGGTAGACGACCTCGAACCCGGCTTTGGCGAACAAACGCTCCGCCACGACCGGTAACGCTTCGATTTCCTCGTCGCTGCGCTGCGTGCCCATGTTGCGGGCGGCACAGCTGGGAAAATAGACAATTCGCTCCGAGGTTCTCGAATGGCCACCGCGCCGCGGACGAAAATTGACCGCCCGCGGCAGCGCGGGTGACCACTTGGGCAGCCGGCCCCCGGAGAAGGCGCGCATGCCGTCGAGGGAGGTCTTCATCACGCCGGCACCGACCAAGCCGCGCAGCGCGTTTGCTGCGGCAAGCCCGACGCGCACTCCACTCACGACAGCCCCGAAATGATCACCGGCGACCGCCGCAACACGCTTCACGACCGGGCTCGCGCGGCGTCCGCGCAGCGCCTTGATCAGCGCGCCGGTCTCGATGCCGACCGGGCACGCAGTGGCGCACAGCCCGCAGGCGGCGCAGGTGTCGATGCCGTGGAAGCCGTACAGCGCGTGCATCGTCTCGAGATGCACACCTGTCTCGCCCTCGTGCTCGAGACGTGTGATCTCGCGCCAACCGACGATGCGCTGGCGCGGTGACAGCGTCAGCTTGTGCGACGGACACTTCGGTTCGCAAAAACCGCACTCGATGCACTTGTCGACGATCGGATCGCACTCAGGCAGCGGCTTAAGATTTTTCAGATGCGCGTCGCGATCGTCGTTGATGACCACGCCCGGATTCAGGAGACCATTCGGATCGAATAGCTGCTTGATCGCACGCATGATCCCGTATGCTTCGGCGCCCCATTCGAGCTCGACGAAGGGCGCGATGTTGCGGCCGGTGCCATGCTCGGCCTTGAGCGAGCCGTCGTATTTTTCGACGACCATTCGGCACAACGCATCCATGAAGCCGCTGTAGCGCTGGACTTCCGCGGGAACGTTGAAATCCTGGGTGAATACGAAGTGCAGGTTCCCCTCGAGCGCGTGGCCGAAGATGATTGCGTCGGGATATCCGTGCGCCGCCAGCAGCCGCTGTAGATCGAGCGTCGCTTCCGCGAGCCGCGGTACCGGGAAAGCCACGTCCTCGATGATTACGGTGGTGCCGACCTCGCGCATCGCGCCCACCGATGGGAACATGCCCTTGCGCACGTTCCAGAGCCGCGCGCACTCCTCGCCGTCGGTCGAAAAGCACACCGGCTGGAAGGTGCGCACGCCGGCAAGCGCCGCCTCGATGGCGCCGATCTGCCCGCCGAGTCCGGCCAGGTCACCGGCGCGGGTCTCGACCAGCAAGGCGGCGCCCGAGGACCCAAGCGCGACTAGGCCGTCGGGAAGTCCGGGTTTGCCTTCCACCGATCGCAGCGCAGCGCGATCCGCGAGTTCGACAGCGGCAACGGGCGTGCTCTTGAGCAGCGTGACCGCCCGACACGCGGTCTCGAGGTCGTCGAAAAGGATCAGCGCACTCGCCTTGTTGGCGTATTCCGGAACGGTGACGTAGGTGAGCTCGCTGATGAATCCGAGCGTGCCTTCGGAGCCGATCATGAGATGCGCGAGCACGTCGATCGGGTCGTCGAAGTCGACCAGCGCATTCAGACTGTAGCCGGTCGTGTTCTTCAGCCGGAACTTGTGGCGGATGCGCGCTGCGAGGGTCTCGTTGCCACGCGTCGTACGCGCCATCGCATCGAGCGCGCGAAAAAGCTCGGGTTCGCGTTCAAGGAACGCGGCGCGGCTCGCGGCGTCGCGAGTGTCCAGCACAGTGCCACTGGCCAGCACGACGCGCAGCCCGGCCAGCGTGTGATAGCTGTTCTGCGCCGTCCCGCAACACATGCCGCTGGCGTTGTTGGCGGCGATGCCGCCGATCATCGCGGCATCGATCGAAGCCGGATCGGGGCCGATCTTGCGGCTGAAGCGGGCTAGGCGGCGGTTCGCGGCAGCACCGACCACGCCCGGTTGCAGAGTGACGGTCTCCGCTGCCGGCCCGATTTCGCACCCGCGCCAGTTGTCCCCGAGCAACACCAGCACCGAATCGGTTATCGCCTGGCCCGAGAGGCTGGTACCCGCGGCGCGGAACGTAACGGGCGTGCCGAGGCGCGCGCAGTCGCGGAGCAGGCGCACGACTTCATCCTCGCTCTCGACCACGACGGCGATGTGGGGCACCAGCCGATAGAAGCTGGCATCGGTGCCCCACGTCAACAGGCGCAGCGGGTCGGTGATCAGCCGATCGACAGGGATGTATGCCGACAGCAGGCGATACAGCGCGTCATAGGGCGCGTGCAAGGTCCGTTCGAACGCCCGGTAACGCGACGGCAGCATCGGCGTGTTTCCGCTTATCGCGCGAGCGTCGCCGTCAGTGCAAAACCAGCGCGCTGAACGGCCAGACGTACGCCTGTGCCATCACCAGCAGCCCCATCAACGCGGCGAGGGCGAGGCTATGGAAGAACACGTAACGCAGAATGTCGCCCTCGTGGCCATACCACTGCGTCGCAGTCGACGCGACGACGATGCTCTGCGCGTCGATCATCTTCCCCATGACGCCGCCCGCGCTGTTCGCCGAAGCCATCAACACCGGTGACAATCCGAGCTGTTCGGCGGAGATCTTCTGCAAGTTGCCGAAGAGGACGTTCGACGACGTGTCGGAGCCGGTGAGTGCTACGCCGAGCCATCCCAGCATCGTCCCAAAAAACGGATACAACCAGCCCGCATGCGCGAAGGCCAGGCCGAGCGTCGAATCCAATCCTCCCCCTTTTGTGGTAAAGCCTAGCGCCAGCATTGCGGCGATCGTGAGCAGCGAGAAACGAACGAGCTTGAGCGTCCTGCCATAGACTTGAATCATTTTCGGGAGGGTGATCCCCATCACTATGCCGGCAATGATCGCGGCAATCAGAATTCCCGATCCGGTCGCCGACATCCAGTTCAGCACGTACACGGCCGCTTCAGGCGTAGGCTTCGGCACCACCGGCGGTACGCGCACCACCAGGTTGTGCAAGCCGTCGATCGGGAACTTGGGCGCCGAGAGCGCGTTGAGGAGGTTCTTCATTTGCGGGAGGCCCCACAAGAAGACCAGCACGCTGAGGATCGCCCACGGTGTCCAGGCCTTCATGACTTGCGCGCGCGTGAAGCCGTGCCGCACCGCACTTGCCTCCGCCTCTGCATACGACACTGTCGTGCCTTCGCGCGACGTGCTGGTCCAGACCTGCTTCGGATGCCAGATCTTGAGGAACAGTGTCAGCGCGCCCATCGAGCAGATCGCGGCGATCACGTCGACGAGCCATGGACCGTGATAGTTCGATACCAGGAATTGCGGCAGCGCGAAGGAGACGCCCGCCACCAGGATCGCCGGCCAGATTTCGATCATCCGCCGGAAGCCGACAAAGGCCCAGATCAGCCAGAACGGCACCAGCATGGAAAAGAACGGCAGCTGACGTCCGACCATTCCGCTCAACGCCTGCAGATCGAGCCCCGTGACCGCCGCCAGCACGACGATCGGCGTGCCGAGCGCGCCATAGGCCACCGGTGCAGTATTGGCGATCAAGGAGAGCCCCGCCGCGGCAAGCGGCTTGAATCCGAGTCCCATCATGATCGCAGCCGTCACGGCAACCGGCGTGCCGAAACCCGCGGCGCCTTCGAAGAACGCGCCAAAGCAAAAGGAAACCAGCAACAGCTGCAGGCGGCGGTCGGTCGTGATGCCGGTGATGCTTTTCTGCAGCACGTCGAACAGCCCGACCTCATTGGTCAGTTGGTACATGAAAATGACGTTGAGCACGATCCAGCCGATCGGAAGCAATCCGAATAGCGCGCCGTAGAGCGCCGATTTGCCGGCCATCTCTACCGGCATGCCGTAGGCGAATATGGCGACCGCCAAGGCGACGATGAGTCCGAGAATAGCCGCCCAGTGGGCCTTGATATGGAAGAACGCGAGGCCACCCAACAGTACGACAATCGGCAACGCCGCAATGATCGTGGAAAGCACCGGGTTGCCAAGCGGATCGTAGACTTGCGACCAGGTCATCGTTTTCCCTCCAAGTTTGCCGGCGGCCTCGGACCATTGGCTCGTCGACGTAACTTACCCTCGAGACCGCCCGCCGCGATTGATCTACGTCATGCAAGTGTGCCGGGCCGCCGATCACCGTATTCGATCGGCAATGGGTCGGGAATCCGCGTGTCCCGTTGACTTAGGTCAAACGGATGCGGCGGCGGGACGCTTACTGTAGCTCCCGAGAAGGACCCTGCAATGAATCCATACGTCGTCTTCCTCCTGTACCTGCTGGCGATCCTGGGGTTCGTGTTCGTCACGCTGGTGATGAACCGATATCTCGGCCCCAAGCCGGTCGCATCGGCATTGAAGATGGAGCCTTTCGAGTGCGGCGCCACGCCGGTCGACACGCGGAACACGAAGGCGGTGCCGATCAAGTACTACGGCGTCGCCATCGCGTTCATGCTCTTCGATCTGGAGACGGTGTTTCTTTTCATCTGGGCGCTCGGCGCGCAGCCGCTCACCGGCTTCATGCTGCTCACCTTCTTCATTTTCGCGTTCCTCCTCGTGCTGATCCTGCTGTATGTGTATCAGGCGCGGCTTCTGGACATGGTGACGGAGTAGCCATGAAGCGGACCACGATTCCGATCCGGCAGGCGAACGCGCCGTCCGCAGCTTTCGAATATTTCTCCACGAAGAAGGACGAGTTCGTCGGCTGGGCCCGCAAGTTCTCGCTGTTTCCGTATCCCTTCGTCACCGCCTGCTGCGCGATGGAGTTCATGGCGGTGAGCTCTACGCCCTACGATACCGACCGCTTCGGCGCCGCGCTGCCGCGCTTTTCGCCGCGCCAATCCGACTTGCTGATGGTCGTGGGCACGCTGACGCACAAGCAGGCGCCGGTCCTTCTGAGGGTCTACGAACAGATGTGCGAGCCCAAGTGGGTGATGGCTTTCGGCGCATGCGCGACCAGCGGCGGGTTCTACCAGAACTATGCCGCCGTGGCAGGCATCGACAAGATCATCCCGGTGGACATCTATGTTCCCGGATGTCCACCCCGGCCGGAGACCGTCATCGACGCGATCATGAAATTGCAGGACCGGATCGCGGGATCGCGGCATCCAATCATCACCGCGACTTTCTGATCATGGCCGCTGCGATCCTCGCTCTCATGCAGCAGCGGCTCGTCCCCGCGGGCGGCGAAGCGAGCCTGTCCCACGGCATGCTCGCCGTCGTCGTCCCTCCCACCGATCTGCTCGGCGCCGTGTGCCGCCTCAAATCGGAGTTCGCGTTCGATCTTTTCCTGGACGTCACTGCGGTCGACTGGCCGAAGCGGACGCCGCGCTTCGATGTCGTCTATCACTTCTACTCCACCACGCACAGGATCCGCGTCCGCCTCAAGACGCGCGTTCCGGAAGGGGAGCCCATCGTTGACTCGCTGGTCTCGCTATACGGCTCGGCGAACTTCATGGAACGCGAATGCCACGACATGTACGGCATCGTCTTCCGCGGCAATCCGGACCTGCGCCCGATCCTGCTCTACGAAGGCTTCGTCGGCCATCCGCTGCGCAAGGACTATCCGAAGCTTCAAGAGCAGCCGCTCGTGCCCTACCGGACATGACGAGGCTGACCTTGGATACCCGAGTGAAAGCCACGCTGCCCGACCCCGTGCGACCTGCGTTCGAGCGCGGCGAGCGCGATGACGCGGTCATCGTCAACATCGGCCCTTCGCACCCGGCCACCCACGGGACCATACAGGTGATCGCCGCGCTGGACGGCGAGAAGGTGCAGCGCGTCGACGTGCACTGCGGATACCTGCACCGCGGCTTCGAAAAGGAGTGCGAAGACCATACCTGGCACAACCTGATCCCCTACGTCGACCGGCTCAACTACTGCTCCGGCCTCATCAACGATTTCGCGTATTGCGAGGCCGTCGAGACGCTGATGGACGTCGAGATCACGCCGCGCTGCCGGTACCTGCGCACGCTGCTCTCCGAATATTCGCGAATCGCGGACCACCTCACCTGCGTAGCGGCGTCGCTGATGGAGCTCGGGGCGATGACGGCCTTCCTCTACCTGGTCATGATCCGCGATTACGTTTACGAGCACCTCGCGGACCTGACCGGCGCACGCGTCACTTACACCTACGGCCGCATCGGCGGGCTGGCTCGCGACCTGCCCGCAGGCTGGCTCAAGCGCCTCAACGAGATCCTCGACCAGTACGAGGTGTTTGTGGGACGCATTCACGGCCTCATGGACCGCAACCGCATCTTCATCGACCGCACCCGCGACGTCGGCGTGATTTCGACCGCCGACGCGATCAACTGGGGCTTCACCGGGCCGATCCTGCGCTCGACCGGCGCGGCGATCGACCTGCGCAAGGACGCGCCTTACCTCGCGTACGGCGAACTGGACTTCGACGTCCCGGTCGGCATCAAGGGCGACAACTACGACCGCTACTACGTGCGCATGCGGGAGATGGACGAGTCGGTGTACATGATCCGGCAGCTGATCGACTTGCTTCCGGAGGGCCCGATCAATGTCGACGATCGCCGCTGCACGCTCCCGGAGAAGCATCTCGTCTACACGGAAATCGAGTCGCTGATCAACCACTTCAAGCTGATCATGGACGGGCCGGACGTGCCCGCGGGCGAGGTCTACACGGCGCACGAAGCACCCAACGGCGAGCTCGGTTTCTACCTGGTGAGCACGGGCGGCGGAACGCCATACAAGTTCCACGTGCGTAGCCCAAGCTTCGTTCACATGGGCGGCGTGCAGCGCCTGATCGAGGGTTACCAGCTCGCCGACATCATTCCGACTTTCGGGTCGGTCAACATGATCGGCGGCGAGTGTGACCGATGAGTGTTAGATAAGTGAGCGATGAGCGATCGATGAAGCACCTGATTCCGGAATTCGAGAAGCTGCGGACGCGCTATCCCGCAGGCTTCGAATCGTCCTTCGTGCTGCCGTGCCTGCGCCGCATCCAGGAAGACCGCAGCTATGTGGCCGACAGCGACATCGACGCGCTGGTCGAGTATCTCGGCGTCCCGCGCATCCAGATCGAGGAAGTCTTGAGTTTCTACGGACAGTTTCGGCGCAAGCCGATCGGCCGTTGCCACATCCAGGCCTGCCGCAACCTGTCGTGCTCGCTGCTTGGCGCGGAGCGGATTCTCGACCACCTGACGAAGAAGCTCGGCATCGCCCCGGGGCAAACGACCGCCGACGGCCGCTACACGCTGTCCACCGTCGAGTGCCTCGCCGCCTGCGGGACCGCACCGGTGCTGATGATCGACGACGCATACCACGAGAGCATGACGCCGGAGAAGATCGACGCCCTGCTCCGGACGCTGCCCTGACATGGCGAACACCAAGCTGCTGATGACCTTCCCGGTCACCGCGACCTCGCACACGCTCGGGGAATACCGTGCGCGCGGTGGCTACGGCTCGCTCGAAAAGGCGCTGCGGCAGATGACGCAGCAGCAGGTCATCGCGGAAGTCACCGCTTCCGGCATTCAGGGACGCGGCGGTGCTGCCTTCCCCATGGGCCGGAAATGGGGGGTCGTGCATCCGAACGATGGCCAACCGCACTACCTCTGTGCCAACGCCGACGAGGGCGAGCCGGGCACGTTCAAGGACCGCTGGATCCTCGAATACGCACCGCACCTGCTGCTCGAATCGATGCTGATCGCCGCGTACGCGCTGCAGGTACGTAATGCCTTCGTCTACATTCGCGGCGAGTTCGATGGCCCCTACCACCGTCTCGCCGGCGCGCTGGAAGAGGCGTACGAGGCCGGCTACTTCGGCGAGCGCATTCTCGGCACGGAGTTCGCGTGCGATCTGGTGATCTATCGCGGCGCGGGATCCTACGTCTGCGGCGAGGCGTCGGCGCTGATCACCTCGATCGAGGGCAAGCGGGGTTACCCGCGCAATCGTCCGCCACGCCTGACCGTGCGCGGTCTGTATCAGAGGCCTACCGTCATCAACAACGTCGAGACGCTTTCCAACATCGCCTGGATCATCGCGCATGGCGGCGAAGCGTTCAAGAAATTAGGCACCGCCAAGGATCCCGGGACGCGCCTCATCTCGATTTCCGGCCACATCGAGCGCCCCGGCGTCTACGAGATCGAGATCGGCTACCCATTCGCCAAGTTCATCTTTGATGATTGCGGCGGCGTCCTCGGCGGTCGGGCGCTCAAGGGGATCATTCCCGGCGGCATCTCGACCAAGGTGCTGACCGCGAAGGAAATCGAGCCGCTCACCCTGGACAATCAGTCGCTCGCAGCCGCCGGCTCTTCGATGGGCTCGGGCGGCATGATCGTCATCGCGGAGGGCACCTGCATTGTTCGCCTGCTGCAGGTGCTACTCCGCTTCTACCACCACGAGTCCTGCGGCCAGTGCACGCCCTGCCGCGAGGGTATGGGCTGGCTCCATCGCATCATCGACCGCATCGTCGACGGCGAGGGCCGCCCCGAGGACATCGAGCGCATGTACCAGATCTCCGCCTGGAACGACGGCACGACGATCTGCGGCATGGGCGATGCCGCCGGCTATGCCACGAGCGGCATCCTGAACAAGTTCCGCGACGAGTTCGAGTATTTCATCGAACACAAGCGCTCGCGATTCAACGGGACGCTGGAATGCCCGAAATCTTCATAAACGGCCATTCGATTCAGGCCGAGCGTGGCCAGAGCGTCCTGCAGGCAGCACTGGCGCATGGATTTTACATCCCCTATTTTTGCTGGCACCCGAAGCTGTCGGTGGCAGGCAACTGTCGCATCTGCTGTGTCCAGGTCGAGGGTCGTAGCTGGGTGGAAATCGCCTGCAACATGCCGGTCGCGGAGGGCCTGCGGGTGCTCACCGATTCCGACCCGGTGAAGGCGTACCGAAAGTCGATCATGCAACTGATGACGCTCAACCACCCGGTCGACTGCGGCATCTGCGACAAGGCCGGCGAGTGCAAGCTGCAGGATTACCACTACAAATACAACGGCGCGCCGTCGATTTCACGCGACGCGAAAGTGCGCTCGACCAAGTTCCACGCGCTGTCCGAGCGGATCGTGCTCGATAACGAGCGCTGCATCCTGTGCTCGCGCTGCGTGCGCTTCACGAGCGAGATATCCAAATCGAACGCGCTCGGAATCATCCAACGCGGCGATGCGTCGCTAGTTCGCGCCGCGGAGGATCGCCCGCTCGACGCCGACCCGTACTCGGACAACATCATCGACCTCTGTCCGGTGGGTGCGCTGCTCTCGCGCCCGTTCCTGTACAAGGCGCGCGTCTGGTATCTCAAGCCGACTCCTTCGGTCTGTCCGGGCTGCGCGCGAGGCTGCACGGTGCAGATCTGGCATCGCAAGCAGGAGTGGAAGCTCAACGCGCTCGACCCGCGCCAGAACGTCAGTATCGAGCGCGTGACTCCTCTCGAAAATCCGCACGTCAACGGACCCTGGATCTGCAACAAGGGGCGTGACCTCGCGCAGATCTTCGAGCGCCCGCGCGCGACGCAGGCGATGCAGAAGGGCAAGCCCGTCGATTTGCCATCGGCCATCGAGTCCGCTCGACACCTGATCGAGAGTGCCCGGCACCCCGTCGCACTGGTGTCGAGCTGGGGCTCCAACGAAGAGCTCGGCGCTTTGAAGCATGCGCTGCCTGGGCGCTTCGCCGCTTTCACCAAGCACGATTGGACACCGCAGCCGGGCGAGCGCCTCGACGACGATCTGCTCATCCGCGCGGACAAGAACCCGAATACGGCCACGGCGTGTGCGTTGTTCCCGCGGCAAGACGACGGTGCGAGCGCCATCGCCGAAGATACAGACCTGGTCCTGGTCTGGGGCGAGGGCTTCGACTTCGCCCGCATCCCGGTCGGGGCAAAGATCATCTTCCTCAACGCGTATCTGCAGCCGGAGAACGGGCACGCCGACGTGTTCATACCGATCAGCATTCAGACCGAGCGTCGCGGGCACTACACCAACTTCCAGGGCGTGGTGAGCGCGTTCGAGCCTTGCTTTACGAAAAAGGCGTCGGTCGCCGACGCCGAGACGCTTTTCGCTGCGATCGCGGCGACCGAGCGCGCACACGCATGATGCAGGATCTGGTCGTCTACCTCGTCTTCATCGGCTACGCAGTAGCGGTGCTGCTTTTGTTCGGCACCGTTCTGACATGGGTCGAGCGCAAGCAGGCCGCCATCATGTCCGATCGCATCGGCGCCAATCGTGCGTACGTGCGCATTCCATTCACCCAGATCAAGCTCGTGTGGCTGGGCCTGTTCCACGGCCTCGCCGACGGTATCAAGATGATGCTGAAGGAGGACTGGAGGCCCAATTCCTACGACCGCTTCGCCTACGCGCTCGCACCCTGGGTGGTGTTCACGCCGGTGTTGCTGGTGTTCGCGGTCATTCCCTTCGGCGGCACGCTCGTCCCAGCCAAGCTGCTGCAAAGCGTGCCCTCGCTCTCCGCCTGGTTCGGCGACAGATCCTATCCGATGCAGATCGCGCGCGTCGATGCCGGGCTCCTGGTCGTCTTTGCGTTCGGCGGCCTGACGATCATCGGCACGATGCTCGCCGGCTGGTCCTCGTCCAACAAGTTCTCCCTGCTGGGCGCGCTGCGTGCCGGCTCGCAGATGATCTCCTACGAGCTGATCATGGGTCTCACGGTGCTCGGGCTCATCCTCATTTACGGCACCGTCGACATGAACGCCATCGTCCAGCAGCAGTCGGGCGTGCTGCTGGGCTTTCTGCCCGCGTGGGGAATCTTTCTTCAGCCCTTCGCGGCGGTTCTCTTCCTGACCGCGGCGATTGCGGAGAACAAGCGCATTCCTTTCGACCTCCCGGAGGCGGAGTCGGAACTCATCGCCGGCTATTACACCGAGTACAGCGCGATGAAGATGGGGCTGTTCATGTTTGCCGAGTTCATCGAGATCGCGATCATCGGTGCGCTGTTCACCACGCTTTTCCTCGGCGGCTACAACCTGCCGTTCATGACCGACGAGGGGTTTGTACTGCCGGGAAATCACGTGGTGCCGATCGGCCATGCGGCGATCGTGGTGATCCAGCTCGTCGTGTTCCTGGCCAAGATGCTGCTCATGTCCAGCTTCCAGATCCTCGTGCGCTGGACGCTGCCGCGCTTTCGCTGGGACCAGCTATTGCGCTTCGCCTGGAAATTCATGTTCCCGCTGGCGCTGGCCAACCTGACGGTGACCGCCGTCGTCGTCTGGGCGCTGCAAGCCTGAGGCGTCACGCGAACATGAAGCCCTACGCGCGCAAGCAATACTGGAACAAGCCCACCATGTCGTGGTGGGAGCGGGCATACCTGCCCGAGATCCTGCGTGGCTTGAGCATCACCGGCGGCGTGTTCCTCACGAACATGTGGCATTGGATGACATTTCGCAAAGGGGCACTCACGACTTACTACCCCGAGGAAACGCGGCCCGACTACGCCGCCGGCAACCGCGGCAAGCATGTGCTGACGCAGCGCCCCGACGGCCGGCCTCAATGCATCGCCTGCAACATGTGCGCGACGGTGTGCCCTGCAAAGGTCATCGAGATCGAGGCGGCCTTCGATCCGGACGACCCGGCGCACCCAAAATATCCCGCGCGGTTCGAGATCGACTACTCGCGCTGCATCTTCTGCGGATTGTGCGTCGAGGCCTGCCCCGAGGACGCGATCCGCATGGTGAAGGAAGTGCCCGACCTGCCGACATACGATCGTCAGCAACTGTGGCTGTCGCTCCCCGAGCTGCTCAACTGGAACCCGCAACGCGATGTTGCGAAGCCCTATCCGGCGAAGGCCGGTACCGAAAGCACGGCGAAGGCCGGTACCGAAAACACCCCGAAAGGCGGCACCGATACGTTGAAGGGGCCCGCATGATCGAGACCGTGCTCCTCTGGCTTTTCGCCGCCACGGCGCTCCTCGCCGCCGTCCTGATGCTGGTGCTGCGCCACCCGATGCGCGTCGCGCTGGCGCTCACCGCGACCATGCTTTCGCTCGCCGGCGTCTATGCGCTGCTCGGCGTGCATGTGATCGCGGTGTTCCAGGTGCTCATCTACGTCGGCGCGGTGATGGTGTTCATGGTCTACGCGATCATGCTGCTGGACGTGCGAGATCGCTCCTTCACGCGCCGCTTCTCGCGACTGCTGCTTCCCGGCATTGCCGCTGCGCTGCTGTTCCTCGCCATCCTCGCCCACGGATTGTGGCGCGCGCTGCCCGAGCCCAGCGGCGCGGCGGTGGGCACACTCTTCGCCTTGAGGCATTTCTCGGCCGAGTTCCTGAACGAGTACTGGTTGCATTTCGAGCTCGTCTCGGTGCTGCTGGTCGCCGCGGTGGTGGCGGCGCTGGCCGTGCTCGAAGTGGGACGAAGGCATCGTGGATAAGGTCCAGATGCTCATCGCGACCTCCGCGGCGCTGTTCGCGCTGGGGCTGCTGGGCGTCATCGTCCGCCGCAACGTGCTGGTCATGCTGATGTGCATGGAGCTGATGCTCAACGGGGTGAACCTGAGCCTGGTGACCTTCGCGCAGCAGACGGCGACCGCAGCCGGAGCGGTGCTCGTCTTTCTGATCTTCGTCGTCGCGGCGGCCGAAATCGCCATCGCCATTCCCATCGTGCTCCTGCTCGTGCGCCGCAAAGGCGTGCTCGACCTGGACGCCTACGCCGACCTCAAGGGATAGCCGGTGAGCCACCCGCTGGCCGTGATCGTCCTCCTGCCGTTGGCAGGGTTCCTGCTGAACGGCCTCGCCGGCAACCGGCTCGGCGCACGGTTCGTCTCCGCGATCGGCTGCGGCCTGCCGATCCTGGCGTTTCTCGTGACAGTAAAATGTTTCCTCGGCTTGCAGGCGGCAGGTGGAGCGCCTTTGATCGACATCGCTTACACCTGGGCCGTGGTGGGCGGCAGCTCGTTCGAGGTCGCCTTTTATTTCGACGCCTTGAGCGCGGTGATGGTGCTGATCGTGACCGGCGTCGGCTCGCTCATTCACGTCTACTCGATCGGCTACATGAAGGACGACGCGAGCTACGCCCGTTACTTTTCCTACCTGAACCTCTTTCTGTTCTTCATGCTGCTGCTGGTGCTCGGCCGGTCCCTGCTCGTTCTCTTCGTCGGCTGGGAAGGCGTGGGACTTGCGTCGTATCTGCTGATCGGCTTCTGGTTCGAAGACCCGGACAAGGCGCGCGCCGGCAAGAAGGCGTTCATTACCAACCGCATCGGCGATGCCGGCTTCCTGCTCGGCATGTTCCTGCTCTATACCGCGCTTGGCACGCTGGACATGGACCGCATCAACGCCGCATTCATGGCGACCCCGTTACCCGCAGTATCGGCAAGCCTGGTCGGCATCCTGTTGTTCATCGGCGCTTCGGGCAAGTCGGCGCAGATTCCGCTGCACGTCTGGTTGCCGGATGCCATGGCGGGTCCGACGCCGGTCTCCGCGCTGATCCACGCCGCGACCATGGTGACCGCCGGCGTGTATCTCGTCGCGCGCATGTCGGGCATCTATCTGCACGCTCCCGAGGCCAGCGCGATAATCGCTGCGATCGGTGCGCTCACCGCCTTCTTCGCCGCCACGATCGCGGTCGTGCAGACGGACATCAAGAAGGTACTGGCGTATTCGACGATCTCGCAACTCGGCTTCATGTTCGTGGCGCTCGGCGTCGGGGCGTACAGCGTGGCGATCTTTCATCTTTACACGCACGCGTTTTTCAAGGCCTGCCTCTTCCTCGGCGCGGGCAGCGTCATCCACGCCCTCGGGGGCGAGCAGGACATCCGCAAGATGGGCGGGCTGGCGCGCCGAATCCCTGTAACCTTCGCTACCTTCACTGTTGCGACTGCCGCCATCGCCGGCATCCCCCCACTCGCCGGATTCTTCTCCAAGGACGAGATTCTCTGGTTCGCCTTCGCCAGCAGCAGTGGCGGCTCGCCGCTGCTCTTTGCGGTGGCTGCAACGACGGCGCTGCTGACGGCCTTTTACATGTTCCGGCTGCTGTGGCTGACTTTCTTCGGCCGTTCCCGAATGACCCCGGAAACCGAGCACCACGTGCACGAGTCGCCTGCGTCGATGACCGGCATCCTGATCGCGCTGGCGATCCTGTCCGCGATAGGCGGCTTTCTGCCGCTGCCGCACTTCCTTGGCTCCCTGTTGCCGCTGCCCGAAATCGCGCCGGCGCTCGAACACTTCGAGACGCCGCTCATGGTCGTCTCGATCGGTCTTGCTTTCGCCGGACTCGCCGCCGCCGCGTATCTGTTTGGTGGCGACGCCGATCGCGCCGAACGTCTGCGCCGTCGCTTCCCGACGCTGCACCGCGTGCTCTCCGGCAAATACTATGTCGACGAGGCGTACGACTGGCTGATCGGGCGTCCCTTGTACTGGATCTCGGATCGCGTTTTCCTGAGGCTCGGCGACCAGAAGCTTTTCGACGGCTCGTTGCATGGCCTCGCGGCGCTGGGCCGGCGCTCCGCCGGGGGCTTGAGCCGAGTTCAGAACGGCAACCTGCACTTGTACGCGCTGCTCGTCCTCGTCGGGATCATCGCCTCGCTCGCGTGGAGCTGGCGCCATGGCTGAGGCCGGACTCCTCAATCTCGTTCTGTACCTGCCGCTGGCCGGCATTGCGGCGATCGTCGCATTGCCCGCGCGGCAGGACGAGTCCGTGCGGCGGCTGTCGCTCGCCGTAATGCTCGTACAATTCGCGCTCGCCGCGTGGCTTTATGCGCGCTTCGACGCCTCCACGGAAGGTTTGCAGTTCGAGACGCGGCTGCCCTGGATCGCGTCCTGGGGCGTGTACTACCAGATCGGACTCGACGGCTACAACCTGCTGCTCGTCCTGCTGACCGCGTTCCTCGGCCCGCTGGTCGTCGCGGGCGCCTTCACCGCCATCCAGAAGGATGTAAAGCTCTTCTACGCGATGGTGTTCGCGCTGCAGTTCGCGATGCTGGGCACCTTTCTCGCGCAAGACCTTTTCCTGTTCTATCTGTTCTGGGAGGCGATGCTGATACCGCTGTTCCTCATTATCGGCATCTGGGGCGGAGAGCGCCGTATCTACGCCACGCTCAAATTCGTGTTGTACACCGCATTCGGCAGCATCCTCATGCTCGCCGCGGTGATCTATCTCGTATATTCGATCAACGCGACGACGGGCATAACTTCATTCGCCTTCGCCGATCTGTATCGCGCGGAATTGCCGCTGCACGTGCAAACGGTGCTGCTCGCCGCCTTCGCGCTGGCGTTCGCGATCAAGGTGCCGATCGTGCCGCTGCACACCTGGCTGCCGGACGCGCACGTCGAAGCGCCGACCGCGGGCTCGGTGATCCTTGCCGGCGTCCTGTTGAAGATGGGGACGTACGGCTTCATGAAGCTCGCCTTTCCCCTGTTCCCCGACGCCACGCGGCTCCTCGCGCCGGTATTCGGAACGCTCGCTGTGGTGAGCATCATCTACGGCGCCTGCCTGGCGCTGGTGCAGACCGATATCAAGAAGATCATCGCCTACTCTTCGATCAGTCATCTCGGCTACGTGATGCTCGGGCTCATCAGCCTCGACCTGCTCGGCATCCAGGGCGCGGTGATGCAGATGGTGAGCCACGGGCTGGTCGCCGGCGGGCTCTTCCTGATGGTCGGGATGGTCTACGAACGCTGCCACACGCGCAATCTGGCCGCGTACGGCGGGTTGGCGAAGCTGCTGCCAGTGTATTCGGTGTTTTTCATGGTGCTCACCCTGGCGGCGATCGGACTGCCCACGACGAGCGGATTCACCGGCGAATTCCTCGTGTTGCTCGGCGCATTCCGGGCGGCGTGGCCGCAGTATGTGCAGGGCGCTGCCTACCCCCTGATTGTGAGCGCGAGCGCGGTCGCCGGTGTCGTACTCGGCGCGCTCTACATGCTGTGGTTTGCGCAGCGCTTTCTGTTCGGCCCGGCGAAGGCGCCGCATCTGCCGCTGGTCGATCTGAGCCTGCGGGAGAAAGCCATTCTCGCGGCTATCGTCGTCGCGGTGTTCGCGCTGGGATTGTTTCCCGATGAGCCGATGAAGAAGACCGAGCTCGCGGCAAGGCAATACCAGCAGCTCGTCGCCGGCGTGAGGACGGGATTGCCCGTCGCGACACTGCGGCAGCTTCCATCATCGCCGCCCGGATCGCAGACTCGGCCGGCCACACCGATCGCTTCAGCGACTCCACCATGAGTTGGATCGACAGCGCCATTGCCATGCTGCCAGAGCACCTCCTGCTGGCCGGAATCGTGATCCTCATCGCGGTCGAGATCGCCGTGCCGCTCCGCAAACAAGTTTCGCTGCTGCTGTCGCTGCTCGCCGTGAGCTTCGCGGCGGCAGCCGCGGTCTGGTTGTCCTCGAATGGATTCGCGTTTGCCGCGTTCGCCGGCCACTATTCGGTCGACCCGGCGACCTTGCTCGCCAAGGCGATCGTCCTCGCGCTTGCGGTGCCTGTGCTGCTCATTTCCCGCGACGACGCCGGCCAGGGCGCCTTCCCGGTCTTGCTGCTCTCCTCGCTGTACGGCGTCTGCCTGCTGTTGTCCGCGGACAGCTTCCTGACCCTTTTCCTTGGGCTCGAGCTGATGTCGCTTCCCGTGTACGCACTGGTTCTTCTCGCCTTTCGGCGGCCGCAAAGTGCGGAGGCGGCGCTGAAGTACCTGGTTCTCGGCGGCACTGCGACCGCGACGCTGCTGATGGGAGTTTCGCTTCTCTACGGCAGCAGCGGCTCGCTCGCGCTCTCGACGTTTGCGAGCGCATTGGGCTCGCCCGACACCATGGCCAACGTCGCCGTCGTGCTCGTGCTCGTCGCGTTCTTCCTCAAGGCGGCCATCGTTCCGTTCCACGCTTGGGCACCGGATGCTTACGAATGCGCCGCGATCCCGGTGACCGCGTACATGGCCACGATCATCAAGGCGGGTGTGCTCCTTGCCGCAGTGCGCCTGTTCGGAACCGTGCCGGTGACGCGGCCGATGGCAGATCTGCTCGCGATCCTGCCGCTCGTCTCGATCGTCTGGGGCAATCTGGCGGCGATGCGCCAGCAGAGCTTCCGGCGCATGATCGCCTACTCGTCCATCGCTCACGCCGGCTACCTCTTCTATGCCCTCTTGGGCGAGGGCCCGGGCCGCTTCCAGGCGGTCGCATTCTACGTGCTTGCCTACGGGCTGATGAACTTGCTGGCGTTCGCAGCGCTTCCGCAGAACCCCGACGACACAGCCCGCGATCGCATGGACAACCTCAAAGGGCTGTTCCATCGCGACCCGTTCGCCGCGCTGATGATCGGCATCGCCATGCTCTCGCTGGCGGGCATTCCACCGTTCCCCGGGTTTGTCGCCAAGTTCCTTATCTTCAAGAACGTGATCGCGGCCGGATTCACGCTCTACGCTGTCCTGGGCCTGGTCGGAAGCTACCTCGGCATCTACTTCTATCTGCGCGTCATCCAATACCTGTTCATGAGCGCGGAGGAGCCGACCGCCGTTCAGGGATCGCCCGGGCGCCTGGCGCTGGGCGCGAGTTTCATCTGCTTGCTGGCGGCGATCCTGATAGCGGTGTTTCCCGGGTGGGTGATCGATCTGCTGTAAGTGTGGCAGCCGCGCTCCTGACGACCGAGGATATTGTCGGCTTGCCAACGGTCATGTTGCGCGGCCGGTGACTACATCGGCCCCGACCTTCGGTCCTGCCGCGGCATCGCTTCCCACCGGCATCATTAACCGGCGTTTCTGGAGTCGGTATTCGCTTCTTGTCGAACTGTCGCAATACTGAAGAGCAAAAAAAGACCCGAACAGTCAACCTGCCGGGTCCATACGCAACCAGCTTTTTCGAGATTTCGAATAAGGAAATCAGCGAATCGGCTGTCCTATGCAACTTTAGGAAACTTTTTCTTTCTTCCCTGTTGCGTTGGCGCTCGCGATGGCCTTGGCTAGGAAATCCTTCACCGAAGCAGCGGCCGCGTCGCGTCCGTCGCCAATCGCCTTCGTGAACTGGTCGAGATATTGCTGTGTTTCCTTGTTGGCAGACGTGAAGGGTTCGCCCACCAGTTTGGCTATCTCGGCGTGGGTTTGAGGCACAATCTCGAAGCAACTGCGAGTGACGTCCAGGCCTCTGCGCATGTTCGCTTGATAAAGATTGGTCCATTCCGCAAGCAGTGCCGCGGAATCCTTCGTGTTGACTGTGTTGAGCAGCGCTTTGAGGTGCCTCGAATTCTCTGCAAACGCCGCGTTGGCGCCTTCACTTTGTACTTTAAACATGCGCTCATTGGCTTCCGCCATGACGGTGGCGATACGCAGTGCCGTCTCCAAATTGGCTTGCCGGCCATCGCCGGTTTTCGGTGTGGAGCTAGGTTGGTTGTGAGTAGACATAATGTGATCCTCTTAGAAAATAGCTATCAACGCCATATGGGTGATCCCATACAGGACTTCGTTCGCTTGGATTTCGGCAATTGCGCGGCGTCGCGCAGGAGTCAAAACAGACGTGGCGCAGGTTCTCGACCCGCTTTGAATCGGCATCGCGCAAGCTGGGTGATGCCTAGGGAGACGCCAAGGGTTGCAGAGCCAACCTGGCGGAGGCGGAAGGGCTGACACTACCCTCTCCGTGAGAACATCATTCTAACACAACACAGGGCATTCTTTCGGCTGAGTGGGCTCTTATTTTTTCCCGATGGCCCGCAAATGCTCGATGAGGCCAATACGAGCAGATCGTCCCCGGGGCCTTCCGCTCCGTCCTACAAGAATGTGTTCGTCACATGTTCACGGATCTGCTGTAAGGGCGTCGGCGACCAGCTCGGCGATGTCGCGCGTCGCGATTTCCGGCTCGCGTCCGAGAGCCTTCGTACCGTCGCTCAACATGGTCGCGCAATAGGGACACGCCGTCGCGATCACGCTCGGCTGACTGGGCAGCGCCTGCTCGACGCGCGCGACGTTGATTCGGCGTCCGATCTTCTCGTCCATCCACATTCGCGCGCCGCCGGCGCCGCAGCACATCGACTTTTCGCGGCGGAGCTCGAACTCGAGCGGTGCGTCCCGCGTCAGATGCGCGATGATCGCCCGCGGGGCTTCGTACTCGCCGTTGTGCCGGGCGAGGTAGCACGGCTCGTGATAGATGACGCGCTCGAAGACACGGTCGACGCGGGCTCGGCCCTCGGCGATGAGGTTCGCGATGAGCTGGGTGTGGTGCACGACTTCGTAGTGCCCGCCGAATTCGGGATACTCGTTCTTGAGCGTATTGAAGGCGTGCGGATCGCAGGTCACGATGCGCGTCACGCCCAATCCGTTCAAGGTCTCGACCAGCACCCCCGCGAGCTGCTGGAACAGCATTTCGTTGCCCGCGCGGCGCACGCACTCCCCGGTCGACGTCTCGCGCGCGCCCAGAATCCCGAAGCGAACGCCGGCGTGCTTGAGGATCTTGACGAATGCGACCGCGATCTTTTGCGCGCGCGGATCGAACGACTCCGCCGAGCCCACGTAGAAAAGGTACTCGAGCGCCTGCACCTCCTCGGGCGTTTGCACGACGGGGACGCTCAAGCCCTGAGCCCAGTTGCCGCGCGTATCGGCCGGCAACCCCCAGGGATTGCTCTGCACGTCGTAGGCGTTGAACACGGCCTTGAGCTCGTGCGGAAAAGCGCCTTCCATCAGGACCTGATGCTGGCGCATGCGGTAGAAGCGAGGCAGATGCTCGAGCTCGATCGGACACGCCGCCTCGCAATAGCCGCACGTCGTGCACGCCCATAGCGTCTCCGGCGCGATGACTCCGCCGACCAGAGGAGGCAGCGCCGCGTCGTCACCGGCGACGATGACATTGCGCTCTTCCAGCAGATGCTCCTTGAGACTGTCGTAGACCCATTTCAGGGACAGCGGCTTGCCGGTGAGAAAGGTCGGACACGCGTCCTTGCACCGCCCGCATTCGGTACACGTGAAGGCATCGAGTCCGTCCTTCCAGCTCAAATCGCGGGCGGTGCGCACCCCGATCTTCATCTCGCCCGCGTCATTACCGCTCATGATTGCGTCCAGGTCCAGCGTCGGCACGCGGTTGGCCGGTCCGCCACGTCTGAAAAAAAGCGCGGGCAGCGCGGTAACGATGTGAAAATGCTCGCCGATAGGGAGGATCACCAGGAAGGTGAGCACCGTCAGCATCTGCGCCCAGTACGACCCCTGGTACCCGGCCTCCAGCTGATCTTTCGATAGTCCTGAAAACATCCGCGCGATGGCGTCGCCGGCGAAGGCGAACGATCGCTCGTGCGCGATCCCCGTATCGGCCGGCACTCGGAGCGCGAAGCGGAAGCCGTCGAACAGGAAATCGGTGACCATGATCGCCGCGATCAGCGACAGGATCACCAGCGCCTCGCGGTTGCGCTCGAGCCGAGCAGGTTTTTTCGCGAGCCGCCTCCAGAGCGCATAGCCAACCGCGGCAAGCACCGCAAACTCGATGAGATCCTTGAAGCTCGCGAACACTCCGCCGGCCAGCCCGGGATAGACGAAGGTCTCGTCGTAACCGATCACGAGAAGCTGCACCTTGCGCATGAGCAGGGTCATGAACCCGAGGAAGATCACCGCGTGCATCAGGCCCGGCTTCCATTCGCGTGCGACCATGCGCGACTGCAGGAAGCCTTTGACCAGCACGGTATGAAAGCGCGCCAGCGGATGGTCCCAACGCACTTCCGGCGCCAGCTTCACGACGATGGCGAGCTTGCGCCACGCGAGCGCGCCGAACCCCGCGAGCGCGACCGCGAGCAACAAAGTGATCGCGATCGGGTTCACGAAAGCTCTTGCCGCGGCGCGTCTACTTTTTCAGGGTCAGGATCCAGTCCACCAGATCCTTGATGTCGGAGTCGGAGGCCAGGACGTTCGGCGGCATGGCCGCCTCGCCCCAGACATGCGTGCCGCCCTTCTTGACTTTGTCCCTGAGCTTGGCTGCCGCGTCCTGGTCGCCTTTGTACTTGACGGCAACTTCCTGGAATGCGGGACCGATGAGTTTCTTGTCGCTCTCGTGACACGCGGCGCAGCCGTCCTTTTTCATCATTGCTTCCGCAGCGGCGTTGTCCAGCGCGGCGTGGGCACTCCCGGCAACGGACACGCCCGCGGCAAGCGCGATCCAATGGCGTTTCATCTCAGACTCCCTTCCGAGCTAAAAAGGGCGGTCATCATCACGCTCCGGCCCGGGCCGCCACCGGAGAGTACATGTCCAGCAGTTGCAGCCGCGTTGCCTGCAGCCGCTCGGCCACGACTCCCAGCAGCCGTTGCATCAACGTAAAGCCGAACAGCGTGTCATCCTTGCATGCGTCCAAGAGCTCCGTGCCTTCGAACGCCAACGCGTCCACGCGCTCCAGTGTCCGCGCCTGGAAGTGCTTGCCTCTGCCCATCAACAATGCGGACCAGCCCAGCTCATCGCCCGCGAACAGCGTCTGCACGCGAAACGTGTGTCCCGGCGCGGCGATCTCGAGCGCCACAAGTCCGGTCACGATCAGGTAGAACTCCGAGCACTCGTCGCCCTCGCGGAAGAGAATCTGATCCCGGTCGAAGCGTCTTTCGTGCGCCAGCGTCGCCAGCTTTTCGACGTGCCTGGGCTCGAACTCCGCCACAAATGGATGGTGGCGGAGCATGGTCAGAACAGTCTCCCTCATCGGGCATCACCTTTCTTGCGCATTTTTGCTTGCGTTACGTGGCCATTGCGTTGCCTTCAGCCCGCCACGTACGTTGCATAGCGCGGTTCGTACATCTTCGACTTCATGAATCCGAGCAGGTCGGCCGGTGCCGGTCCGCGCGCCAGCTCTCGACGGTAGGCGACGGTAGCGACCGCGGCCGCGATATGCGCCGAGACGTCGCGGATGTTCTTGAGCGGCGGATAGAGGCTTCCCTGTCTCAGGTCGTCCTCGGTGACTTGCTCGGCGAGCGTATGCGCCGCTGCCATGAACATTTCATCCGTCACGCGACTCGACCCGGAAACGATCACGCCCAGGCCAACGCCGGGGAAAATGTACGAATTGTTACCCTGCCGCGGCACGTAGCTTCGGCCATCCAGCGTCACCGGGTCGAACGGCGAGCCGCAGGCGAATAGCGCACGGCCGTCCGACCAGCGGTACGCTTGTGTTGCCGTGCATTCGGCTTTCGACGTCGGGTTCGAGAGCGCAAAAACGATCGGCCGCTTGTTGATGGCGGCCATCGTGCGCACGACGTCCTCGGTAAAGGCGCCTCCTATTGCAGCGACGCCGATGATGGCAGTCGGCCGCAATACCTTCACCGCCTCGAGCAGACTGTCTGCCGGCGCATGCTCGTGCGCGTAGGCTTGCTTATGCGCGGCAAGCTCGGCTCGTTCTTTGACGACCAGACCGCGCGAGTCGAAGAGCCAGCAGCGCCGCCGCGCCTGCGCCTCGTCAACACCCTTCGCGACCATCGCTTCAACGACCAGATCCGCAATACCTGTCGCCGCTTCGCCCGCGCCCTGGAACAGCAATGTCTGCTCGCCAAGCGCCCCGCCGGTGATCCGCAGCGCGGACAGGATCCCTGCCAACACCACCGCCGCGGTCCCCTGAATGTCGTCGTTGAACGTCGGGATCCGATCGCGATATTTCTTCAGCAACCGGAATGCATTGTGGGTCGCAAAGTCTTCGAACTGAATCACCACGCCCGGGAAGAGCTTGCTGGCAGCGACCACGAACTCTTCGACCAGCGCGTCGTATTCCTCGCCGCGAACGCGCGGCTGTTGCAGACCGATATAGAGAGGATCGTCGAGCAGCTCGGAGTTGTTGGTGCCGACGTCGAGAAGCACCGGCAGGCAGCTGTTCGGAGGCACGCCCGCACATGCGGTATAGAGCGAGAGCTTGCCGACCGGAATGCCCATTCCGTTCGCGCCCAGGTCGCCCAAACCCAGGATGCGCTCGCCGTCGCTGACGACGATGATCGACACGTCGCGGCGCGGCCAGTTGGCGAGAACGTCCGCGACGCGGCCGCGATCGGCCGCGCTGACGAAAATGCCGTGCGGCCGCTGGAAGATGTGCGTGTACCGCTGGCACGCCAACCCTACCGTCGGCGTATAGACGATAGGAAGCATTTCATCGGGATTTTCCAGGAGCAGACGGAAGAAGAGCGCCTCGTTGCGGTCGTGCAGCGCTCTCAGATTGATGTACTTCTCGAGATCGCTCGACTTGCGGCGAAAATTCTCGAGCACGCGCCCCAATTGCTGTTCCTGCGAGGAAACGTGCGGCGGCAACAGCCCGCGCAGGTGCAGGGTATCGCGCTCGACTTCGGTGAACGCGGTTCCCTTGTTGAGCGCCGGGTCCTGCAAGAGCGCAATGCCCTCCGGCATCGCGGAGGGCGCGCTCGCCCTGACATCGTCGTGACTTTTCTGCAACATCGCTTATCTCCTCGCCGCTCTCGTCCGCTTTTCGGGCCGCCGGGTGCGTGTGTGGGTTTTCAGTTTTGTTCGGGAACCATCTTGATCGCGCCGCATGGACATTCGGAAACGCAGATGCCGCAGCCCTTGCAATAGTCGAAATTGAACTCGAAGCGTTTGCCCGGTCCCAGTTTGATTACCGCGTTGTCGGGGCACACGCCGTAACAGTTGTCGCACTCGAAACAGTTGCCGCAGGACATGCAGCGGCGCGCTTCGAACAACGCGTTATCTTCGGTAAGACCGCCGACGACCTCCTCGAAAGTGGAGGTCCGGCGGGCGAGCTCGAGCAATGGGCGCATGGTCTTGGGCGCATCGCTGAAGTACCAGGGGTTGATCATGTCGAACGTAGCGAGCTCGTGCTTGGGCGCGGGTGCGTAGGTGCTGCCGGAGAGCCACGCGTGGATATGCCGTGCCGCTTTCTTGCCGTGACCGACCCCGACCGTGACCGTGCGCTCCGACGGCACCATGTCGCCGCCCGCGAAAATTCCTGCATGGCCGGTCATCATATTGCGGCCCACTTGAACAGTGCCGTCCTTGATGTCGAGTCCCGGCACGCCGTCGAGCAGCGAGAGATCGACGTCCTGGCCCAGCGCCAGCACCAGCGAGTCGGCCTCCAGGGTCTCGAATTCGCCGGTTGGCTGGGGGAAGCCCGTGGAGTCGAGCGCCATCTTTTCGACGGTCAGGGTACCCTCGTCGGCCATGTTCTTGATCGTCGACAGCCACTTGATCAACACGCCTTCCTGCAACGCCTCTTCGATTTCAAAGTCGTGCGCAGGCATCTTTTCGCGGGTGCGCCGGTAGACGATGATGGCTTCGGTCGCGCCTAGCCGTTTGGCTGTGCGCGCGACGTCGAGCGCGGTGTTGCCGCCGCCATACACCACCACGCGGCGGCCCAGCATCGGCTTTTCCTCGCCCTCCATGCTCCGCAAAACCGATACCGCATCGAGCATGTGAGCGGCTTCGCCCGCGGGAATGTATGCGCGCTTGGCGATATGCGCGCCGACCGCGAGGAACGCTGCGTCGAAGCGGCCCGCGCTCATCGTGTCGAGGATGTTCGTGACCTTCGCGTTCAGTTCCAGTTCGACACCCATGTCGAGGATGCGTTGCACCTCGCCATCGAGCACGTCGCGCGGCAACCGATATTTGGGAATACCGAAACGCATCATCCCGCCGGTAAGCGGACCCGCCTCGACGATCTTGACGCGGTGGCCTAGGCGTCGAAGGTGATACGCCGCGGACAATCCGGAGGGTCCGGCGCCGACGATGAGCACGCGCTTGCCGCTCTCGGCTTTGGGTGGAGAAAACGTCCAGCCGCGCTTCAGGGCTTCGTCCCCGAGAAAGCGCTCGACCGAGTTGATGCCGACCGGCTCGTCGACTTTGCCGCGGTTGCAAGAGGTCTCGCAAGGGTGATAGCAGACGCGCCCCATGATCGCCGGAAACGGATTGTCCTCCGTCAGCGCTCGCCACGCGGCTTCGTAGTCGCCGGACTCGGCGTGATACAGCCAGCCCTGGATGTTTTCGCCGGCCGGGCAGGCGTGGTTGCAGGGGGGCAAGCGATCCAAATACACCGGCCGGTTGGTACGCCACGCGCCGGTCTTGTTGGCAAGGCTCGAGCCGACATCGAGGGTAATTGCGTAAGGCTTGTCCATTGACGATCTCCTAGTGCAGCAAGCCGAACTTCTCGATATTGCGATCGGCCATCATCTGAATCTGTGCAATGCGTTCGAGGTCGGGCGGATTGCGGAACAGATGGGCGTAACGTTTCTGCAACTTGAGGTATTCGGCCACGGGGACTTTGTGCCGGATCGGGGTACTCGCCGTGACTTCGCCGTCATGCGCCTCGAACAGCGGGAATAGGCCGGTCTCGACTGCCAAGCGCGCGATCTTGATCGTGTCTTCCGAGGCCGAACCCCAGCCGAGGGGGCATGGCACGAAGATGTGAATGTAGCGCGCACCGTGAATCCCCATCGCCACCTTGACCTTGCGCTCGAGATCGCGCAGATTGGAAACGCTCGCGGTCGCGACGTAGGGAATGCCGTGCGCCATCGCGATGCGCGGCACGTTCTTGCCGGTGCCGAAGACATTGCCCGGGGAAGGCCCCAACGCCGGAGTGGTAGCGGTGCGCGCCGCCGGCGGCGTCGCGCTCGAGCGCTGCACGCCGGTGTTCATGTACGCCTCGTTGTCGTAACAGATATAGAGCACGTCGTCGTTGCGTTCGAACATGCCGGACAGGCAGCCGAAGCCGATGTCGGTCGTGCCGCCGTCACCGCCCTGCGCGATGACGCGCACGCCGGTGCGGCCCAGCGCCCGCTGCGCGGCCGCGACGCCCGATGCGACCGCGGCAGCGTTGCCGAACAACGAGTGAATCCAGGGAATCTGCCACGAAGTCTGCGGATACGGCGTGGAAAACACTTCCAGGCATCCGGTCGCGTTGACCGCGATCAACTGGTTGCCAGTCGCCTGCATGGCCGCATCGATGGCGTAGCGCGCACCCAGGGCTTCGCCGCAGCCCTGACAGGCACGGTGCCCGGAATTGAGGGAATTCGTGCGGTGCATGTCCGCCTGCACCGAGCGCTGGTCCTCCTTGAGCAGCCGATTGCCGACGGTGAACGTGCCGGTTTGATAGAACTTGACCATCGTCTCTTCCACGAAGCGTCTCCCAGGTTCAACCGATGCCCGACGCGACGGTTCCGATCCGGCGCAGGATGGCTTCTGCAGTGGGGCCAGTGCGCCGCGATTTGCTCTCGCGTTCCAACTCGTAGCTGATCACGTCGGCGTTCAGGTCGAGAAAGGTCACTTGCTCGAGCTCGTCGCGTTCGGCGTCCTGAAACAGGCGCTTGAGCGAACCGCGGGTAATTGCGCGCCCGCCAAGGCCGGCGATGACGGTGTAACCGTTGAGCACGATGCCGGACAGGGACTTGCGCACTCCATCGGAGACAATGCCACCCAGCCCCACGGCCAGACATTTTTCCAGCACCACGACGCGCTTCGCGTGCTGCAACGCCTCGCGCGTTGCGGCGAGCGGGAAGGGGCGGAAGGAACAGATGGAAACCGAGCCAATCCGCGATCCTCCGCCGCGCATCTCGTCGACGACTTCCTGTACGGTACCGTTCAGCGAGCCGAGCGCCACGACGATCGTCTCTGCATCCTCGGTGCGGTAGGTACGAATGAGCCCGCCCGAGTTGCGGCCGAATTCCTTTCGGAATTCCGCGGCGAGTTGCGGAATCAGTCCAAGCGCACGCAGCTGTTTGTGGTGCGCGAGATAACGCACTTCGGTGAATGCTTCCGGCCCGACTAACGCGCCGATGCTCACCGGGTCAGCCGGATCGAGAATCTGTCGAGGCTCGTAGGGCGGAAGAAATGCATCGACCTGGTCTTGCGTGGGCACGTCGACGCGTTCATACGCGTGGGTCAGGATAAAGCCGTCCATGCAGACCATGACCGGGCACGAAAGCTCCTCGGCAAGGCGGAACGCCTGGATGTGCAAGTCCAGCGCTTCCTGATTCGTTTCCGCGTACAGCTGGATCCAGCCGGCATCGCGCATCGACATGCTGTCGGAATGGTCGTTCCAGATGTTGATGGGTGCACCTATCGCGCGGTTGCCGACGGTCATTACGATCGGCAGTCCGAGTCCTGCGGCGTTGTACACCGCTTCCGCCATGAACAGCAATCCCTGGCTGCTCGTAGCGGTGTAGGTGCGCACTCCGGCTGCCGAGGCGCCGATCGCCACCGACATCGCCGCGAACTCGGATTCGACGTTGATGAACTCGCAGTCGACGAGTTCGCCGGCCTTGACCATCTCCCCCAGTCCCTCGACGATGTGCGTCTGGGGGGTGATCGGATAGGCGCAAATCACTTGCGGCCGGCAGAGCGCGACGGACTCGGCGACGGCGTGCGAACCTTCCGTTTGCTTAAGCATCGATCGTTTCCTTCGTCTTGACCGCGAGCTCAAATGCTTCCGTGGCGGCGGCGACATTCTTCTCGGCGACCGCAGCGGGAAATTTCTGGCGGATCGCGGCAAGGACCGATGCCAGCGTGATCACGCCGGTGATCGCGGCGAACCCTCCCAGAAGCGCCGCATTGGGCACCGGGCGGCCGACATGCTTCAGTGCTAGCTCGCTGGCTGGGAGTGTGCATAACCGATATTGCTGGACGCCGCGCGCGAATCCACCAAGCCCCAGCTCATCGATGCTCTTCGTCGAATTGAGCAGGATGTACCCTCGTGGGGGCAGGCCGTTGAACAAATCGACCTGGTGCAGGAGTGTCTGGTCCTGGACGATCAGTGCGTCGGGCTCCAGCACGGGCTCTCGCAGGCGGATCTCCTTGTCGTCGATGCGGCAGAACGCCATCACCGGCGCTCCCATGCGTTCGGAGCCGAAGCTGGGGAACGCCTGCGCGTAGCGGCCCTCGAGAAACGCGGCGACCGACAACATTTCTGCGCCGGATACGACGCCTTGCCCGCCGCGGCCGTGAATGCGAATCTGGAACATCATCATCTCCTGACGCGCTTCCGGTTCCACTGCCGCGATGACTAGTGGGTTCGAGGAAGGCGTCTTCTGGCGCATTTTGATCGCATTGCCGGAGGCTACCTTGACGCAGGTCAAGACTATCCGACGCGGCGCGGGATAACTTTCCGTCGTTGCGCAATTCGACCGCCCGCACCAGGGCACCGCTTTGCACCCGCAGTTGCGGGTTTCAAAGGATCACCGCCTCAATTCGGGGCGAAAGGGAGCGCACGATGGAGCACAGCAGCCCGCTGATCGCCGGCGTGGGTCTTGCCGACCGCGCGCGCAAAAGCCGCTGGCCAGCCAGGCTGGACTTGACCCAAAGCGCCACGGGTCTTGTTCTGGTGCTGTTCATGTGGGGCCACATGTTCTTTGTTTCGTCGATTCTTGTCGGCAAGGACGCCATGTGGACCATCACCAAGTTCTTCGAGGGTTATTTTTTCTTCGGCGCGTCGTACCCATGGATTGTTTCGATGGTAGTCGCAGTGGTCATCGCGCTTATCGTCACGCACGCCATGCTTGCCGTGCGCAAGTTTCCGATCAACTACCGCCAGTTCAAGACCTTCCGCGGCCACATGCGGATGATCCATCACGAAGACACGACGCTGTGGTTCTGGCAGGTGTTCACCGGCTTCGCCTTGTTCTTTCTTGCCTCGGTGCACCTGTACATCATGCTGACCCGGCCGGACCGTATCGGTCCTTTCGAGTCCTCGGATCGCGTCTGGAGCGAGCATCTGTGGCCGCTGTATATCCTGTTGCTGCTGGCGGTCGAGCTGCATGGTGGCATCGGTCTCTACCGCCTCGCCGTCAAATGGGGCTGGTTCACAGGCAACGATGCCAACGCGACGCGGCATCGGCTCAAGATGCTCAAGTGGGCGATCACCGTGTTTTTCCTCGTGCTCGGCTTTGCCACGCTCGCCGCGTATATCAAGATCGGCATCGAACACCAAGGCCACTACGGCGAGCGCTACGTTCCTTCACGCTTGCAGGCGTCACCCCAGGCCGTTGCCCCCGCCGGCGACATCGTCGCGCACAAGAGCGTTCCGTGAAAGTGATCTATACCGATGTGCTGGTCATTGGCGGCGGCCTCGCCGGGCTTCGCGTGGGCATCGGCGCCAGGCGCCGCGGCCACGACGTCGTCATCCTGTCGCTGGTGCCGCCCAAGCGCTCACACTCTTGCGCGGCTCAGGGAGGCATGCAGGCGAGCCTGGGCAACGTGGTCAAGGCGCAGGGAGACAACGAGGACGTGCATTTCGAGGACACGGTGCGCGGCAGCGACTGGGGCGCCGACCAGAAGGTGGTGCGCATGTTCGTCAATACCGCGCCCAAGGCGATCCGCGAGCTCGCCGCATGGGGTGTACCGTGGAGTCGAGTCCAGAAGGGCAACCGCGAGGTCATCATCAATGGCCAGAAGGTCGTCATTACCGAGCGCGACGAGGCGCACGGCCTCCTGATCCAGCGCGATTTCGGCGGTACCAAGAAATGGCGGGCCTGCTACGTCTCCGACGGCACCGGCCACGCCATGCTGTACGCGGTCAGCGACCAGGCGATCGCGCATTCGATACCCGTGCACGAGCGCATGGAAGCATTGGCGCTGATACATGACGGGGCTCGCTGCCAGGGCGCGATTGCGCGCAACCTCGTCAGCGGGGAACTGACGGCCTACGTCGCCAAGGCCACGGCGATTGCCAGCGGCGGCGCCGGACGCCTTTACCGATCGACGACCAACGCGGTGATCAACGAGGGCATCGGCACCGCTCTGGCGCTGGAAACCGGCGTTGCGGCCGTGGGCAACATGGAAGCGATCCAGTTTCACCCGACCGCCATTTTTCCGGCGGGCATTCTGGTCACCGAAGGCTGCCGCGGCGACGGTGGACTGTTGCGCGATGCCGACGGCAAGCGCTTCATGCCCGACTATGAGCCGGAGAAGAAGGAGCTCGCGTCACGCGACGTCGTGGCCCGCCGCATGGAAGAGCACATTCATCGCGGAAAAGGCGTGCAGTCGCGCTTCGGCGAACATCTGTGGCTGGACATCACGCTGCTCGGGGCCAGCCATATCAACAGCAACCTGCGCGAAGTCAAGGAGATCTGTCGATATTTTCTCGGCATCGATCCGATCAAGGACTGGATACCGGTGCGTCCCGCACAGCACTATACGATGGGCGGCGTCCGCGTCAATTACACCGGCGAGAGCCCGACTCTCAAGGGATTGTTCGCGGCCGGGGAGGCGGCCTGCTGGGACATGCATGGCTTCAACCGGCTCGGCGGAAATTCGGTAGCCGAAACCGTGGTCGCGGGCATGATCGTGGGCGAGTTTATCGCCGATTTTTGCGACAGTCCGGAAAACAACGTCGATTTCTCAACCGGACTGATCGGTGAATTTCTGCAGCGCGAGCAGGCCAAGCTCGATACTCTCATCGACGGCAACGGCAGTGAAGGAGCGAATGCGCTTCGCGTTCGGATGCAGGAGATCATGACCGAGAAAGTCGGCATCTTTCGCACCGGCGAAGATCTCGCTTCCGCAGTCGAGGAGCTCCGGGCCTTGCTGCTGCGAAGCCGCAACATCGGGCTGCGCTACCGCGCGCGAGGCGCGAATCCGGAGCTCGTCTCCGCATACCGGGTGCAAAAGATGCTCAAGCTGGCGCTATGTGTCGCCTACGGTGCGGTAACCCGCACCGAGAGCCGCGGAGCGCATTTTCGACAGGACTATCCGCGCCGCAACGACGCCGAGTGGCTGAAGCGCACGCTGGCGACATGGAAAAATGCGGACGACACGCTGCCTTCGCTCGCGTGGGAGCCGCTCGACGTCATGCAAATGGAACTGCCGCCGGGCTGGCGCGGCTATGGTGCGAAGGATTATTTGGACCATCCCGACACCGCAAGGCGTGCCGCGGAGGTCGAGGCAACCCGCTCAAGGCTCTCGGAATCGGGTCGCTGGGCTGTCCAGGAGGCGCTGATGCCGTATGAAACCTTGTTGCCAACCCGGTTTCGCGGTCGCAACGAACGCATCGACGAGCCGCTGGAGCCGCCTGCCACGGTTCGTCAAGACGCGAGGCAGGCATGACCGACGTTGCGGTGATTCCAATGCGGACGCCCGCGGCGGCAGGTGAGCACCGCAAGCTCAAGATCGGCATCTTGCGGTACAACCCGCAGGAGCCTGCGAGCGTCCCGCACATGCAGACGTACGACCTGGAGGAGGCGGACGGGATGACGCTGTTCATCGCGCTCAACGAAATCCGCGAAAAGCAGGATGCGTCGCTGCATTTCGATTTTGTTTGCCGCGCCGGAATCTGCGGCAGCTGCGCGATGGTGATCAACGGCCGCCCGGCGCTTGCCTGCCGCACTCTGACGAAAAATCTCGCGCCGAATATATCGCTGGCGCCTCTGCCGGTGTTCGAGTTGATCGCCGACCTCTCCGTCAACACCGGCAAATGGATGCGGGCCATGAGCGAGCGCCTGCAGACCTGGGTGCACAGGAAGGAAGAAGAGGTCGACCTGTCGCGGCTCGAGGAACGCATGGAGCCGGAACTCGCGCAGAAGATCTACGAGCTCGACCGCTGCATCGAATGCGGCTGTTGCGTTGCCGGTTGCGGGACCGCGCGGATGCGCGAGGATTTCGTCGGCGCAGTCGGCCTGAACAAGATCGCGCGATTTCGCCTCGACCCTCGCGACGCGCGCGACGATGATGCCTTCTACGAGCTCATCGGCGACGACGACGGTGTATTCGGTTGCATGTCGCTGCTCGCCTGTCACGACGTCTGCCCTAAGGAGCTGCCGCTCGCAACGCAAATCGCATTCATGCGCCGCAAGATGGCGAGTATGGGCTGGAAATAGCGGCATGCATTTTCGAGCGATGCGTCGAGGCTGCCTATGGACCGATCGCGGGTAGAAACGCTGATCCGAGATCTTGAATGATTCCGAATGCCTGCCTATTATTCGTCCTTTGTCGGGCCGTTGCCCGGAGTTGCCCTGACTTCGCCCGATCAAGGGGACGTGAGAAGTGGCGAGACGCCTTAATGTGAGTCAAAATGGGCATCGGCACAAACATGGAGGAGTCATGAAGTTCGCAAAACTGATTGTCGCGCTATTCACTTTGGCGATCGCGGTCGGTGCGCTGGCACAGCAGCCGATCATCATCAAGTTCAGCCATGTCGTCGCGCTGGACACGCCGAAGGGCAAGGCCGCCGAGCAATTCAAGAAGCTGGCCGAGGAACGCACCAAGGGGCGCGTCAAGGTCGAGGTCTATGCAAACAGCACGCTCTACAAGGACGGCGAGGAGATGGACGCGCTCACGCTCGGCTCGGTGCAGATGCTGGCGCCGTCGGTCGCCAAATTCGGCCCGATGGGCGTGCGCGAATTCGAGGTGTTCGACCTGCCATACATCTTCGACGACTTTGCGCAGCTCCACAAAGTGACCGACGGCCCCGTCGGGAAGCTGCTGTTCCAGAAGCTCGAGTCCAAGGGGATCGTCGGTCTTGCGTATTGGGACAACGGCTTCAAGGCATTCAGCGCGAACAAGCCGCTCAAGCTGCCCGGCGACGTCAAGGGCTTGAAGATGCGGATTCAATCGTCGAAAGTACTCGACTCCGAAATTCGCGCGCTCGGCGGGATTCCGCAGGTGATGGCATTCTCAGAGGTCTATCAGGCGCTGCAGACCGGCGTGGTCGACGGCACCGAGAACCCCCCTTCGAACTTCTACACCCAGAAGATGAATGAGGTGCAGAAGTACCTGACGATGAGCGACCACGGAGTGATCGAATACGCGGTGATCGCCAACAAGAAGTTCTGGGACGGCCTGCCTGCGGATATCCGCACCACGCTCGAAGGCGCGATGAAGGACGCGAGCAAATACGCGAACGACATCGCCAAAGAGGAGAACGACAAGGCGCTGGCCGCGGTCAAGGCCACCGGCAAGACCGAAATCCTGACGCTGACCCCCGACGCCAGGGCGGCCTGGAAGAAAGCGCTGCTGTCGGTCCATCGGGACCAGGAAAGCCGCATCGGCAAGGACATCATCCAGGCGGTCTACAAGGATACTGGCTTCAAGCCGTGAGAGCCCTGACCGGGTCAAGCGCGTAATGCGCGGACACTATTAGACAGACGCAACAGACGCCGCTGCGGCCCGCAGTGGCGTTTTTGCGTGGGGCAAGACGGCAACAGCAAACCGGGAGGAGCGGCATGCTGAAGGTACTTGATCACCTCGAGGAATGGCTCATCGCCACGCTCATGGGCGCTGCGACGCTGCTCATCTTCGTGGCCGTCATTCACCGCTATGCCGCCGGCCTGCCGATCCCGTATGTGCAGGATTGGCTGCTTTCGCTCAATCTCTCCTGGGCGCAGGAGCTTTGCATCTACATGTTCGTCTGGATGGCCAAGTTCGGCGCCGCCTACGGCGTGCGCACCGGCGTTCATGTCGGCGTGGATGTGATGATCAATCAGCTGTCCGTGCGCACACGCGCCAAGTTTATCTTTTTCAGTTTGGGAGCCGGCGCCCTGTTCACGGGCGTGGTGGCCGCCTTCGGCGCCAACTTCGTCTGGCAGCTTGCGCATACCGACCAAACTTCTCCGGACATGGAATTGCCCATGTGGCTGGTCTATCTCGCCATCCCCCTCGGCTCCGGATTGATGTGCTTCCGCTTCCTCCAGGTGGCCTGGATATTTCGGCGCACCGGAGAGTTGCCTCATCACGATCCCGCTCACGTGGAGGGCATCGCAAAAATTTCGGACGAGGACATCCTGCCCGCGAAACTGGATGTGGAAGACAACCTCCACCCCGCGACGCCGACCAGGAAGGGTTGAGACATGAGCTCAGCGATCCTTTTCGGCCTGCTGATAGCGCTCATGCTCACGGGCATGCCAATCTCCATCGCGTTGGGCCTCACGGTGTTGACCTTCGTGTTCACCATGACCCAGGTGCCGATCGAGTCGGTCGCGCTGAAGCTGTTCACCGGCATCGAGAGGTTCGAGATCATGGCGATCCCGTTCTTCATCCTGGCCGGCACCTTCCTCACCCACGGTGGCGTCGCGCGAAGGATGATCAATTTCGCCGCCTCGGTCATCGGACATTTCCACGGCGGGCTCGCGTTGGCGGGTATCGTGGCATGCGCGATGTTCGCGCTGGTCTGCGGGTCTAGCGTCGCCACCGTAGTGGCCATTGGATCGATCGTGCTGCCGGAGATGGTGAGGCGCGGCTATCCGATGGAATTCGGCGCGGCCGTGATCACGGTCGCAGGCTCGCTCGGTATTCTCATGCTGCCATCGATCCCCAAGGTCATCTACGCAATCGCAACCAACACGTCGATCGGCGCGCTGTTCGTCGCAGGCCTCCTGCCGGGGATCATGCTGACGACGATGCTTTGCGGCGTGACATGGTTCATCTCGAAACGGCGCGGCTATCCGCGGATGCCGAGAGCGAACTGGGGCGAGCGCTTGAAGCTGTTTCGCGAGAGTGTCTGGGGGCTGATGCTCGTCGTCATCATCATCGGCGGCATCTACTCGGGATTGTTCACCGCCACCGAAGCGGCGGCCATGGCCGCGGTCTACTCGTTCATCGTTTCGGTCTTCATCTACAAGGCCATGCCGCTTCGGGACACCGGCAAGGTGCTTCTGACCGCGGCCAACATGAGCGCGATGCTGCTCTACATCATCACCAACGCGGCGCTGTTCTCGTTCATTCTGACCAACGAGAACATTCCGAATGCGCTGGCGGATTGGATTCTCGGCAAGGATCTCGGCTGGGTGGGATTCCTGCTGCTGGCAAACGTGCTGCTCCTCATAGCCGGCAATTTCATGGACCCGTCCTCGGTCATCCTGATCATGGCGCCGATACTCTATCCGGCTGCCATGGTGCTCGGCATCAATCCGGTGCATCTGGGCATCCTGATCGATGTCAACATGGAGGTCGGGCTTTGCCATCCGCCGGTCGGCCTGAACCTGTACGTGGCCTCGGGCATTTCGCGTGTCGGCATCACCCAGTTGACCAAGGCGGTAATCCCGTGGCTGGTCACCATGCTGGTGTTCCTTGTCATCGTGACGTATTGGCCGGCGCTTTCGATCTGGCTGCCGCAGAAGATGGGCATGATGGGGCCGTCGCACTGATACGGACCGGTCGAATCGACACCAGCCATCCATTGCTCGGCTGGTTACACTCGCCACCGCTTTCTCGCTAAACTATCCTCTTGGGCGGAACAGGCATGCGACTCGCAAAATTCGTCAAGTTCCGCGAAGAGAAGTTCGGCGGTGTCCTGTTCGAGACGCGTTCCGAAAAAGTCTTTACGCTCAACCCTACCGCGACGGCGGTCGTGCGCGAAATTGAAGCAGGCCGCGACGAACGCGAGATCACCAGGCGATTGCAAGACGGCTTCCACGACCCTGACGGAGCGATCGAGCGCGAAGTGGCCGCGTTGATTGCAGACCTGCGGCAAAAAGGACTGGTTCAGGATTGACTGTGTGACGACATCGGCGACAAGTCCTGGGGGCGACTCGGCGATCCCGGCCGCGGCGCCAGTTACCACGGGCACCGAGGACCTTGCCGCGCCGCTCTATGTCGCCTGGCAGATCACCAACGAGTGCAACCTCGCCTGCCTTCACTGCATCGAGGAGAGCGGGCCCGGCAAGGCGTTTCGCGACGAGCTCGGCGAGGCGCAGGTGTTCGCTGTCCTGGATCAGCTGATGGATCGCGAAGTCCCGTACCTGTCATTTTCCGGTGGGGAACCGATGCTTCACCCGCTGTTCTTCAAGATGGTCGAGCGCGTCTGCACGCGCGGCGCTCAGCTCAAGATCGAGACGAACGGCCATTATCTGACCGTCGAGAACTGCGAGCGCATGCAAGCGCTCGGCGTCAAGGCCGTGCAGGTGAGCCTCGACGGCGCTTCCAGCCAGACTTTCAACCGCATGCGCGTGCGTGGAAATTTCGACGTGACGGTCGACGGGCTGCGCAACCTTCGCGATGCGGGCGTTCCCGTCGAAATCAACTTTTCGCCGGCTCGATTCAACGCTCACGAGATCGGGGCGGTCGTCGACCTCGCCTACGAGCTGGGTGCCTACAGCTTCTATACCGGCCGCACGATGTTCACCGGCAATGCCGTGAAAGCATGGCGACACCTGGAGTTGCCGGACGAGCGATATGATGCCTTCTTCGACATCCTGCGCGCAAAGGCCGTCGAGTACCGCGGCCGCATGCGCGTTTACTTCCACGAAGCGGGCTTGCTCGAAGAACTGCGCTACCGCCTGCAGCACCCGGCCGCGCTGCTGATCGTCCTTCCCAACGGACTGGTGAAGCTCATCAACGCCTTACCTTTCGTGTGCGGCGACCTGCGGCGCCAATCCTTGGATGAAATCTGGGCTAATTTCCAGCGCGCGTGGAAGGACCCCCGGGTGGCGAAATTCGTCGAGGATCTCGCCAGCGATCCCGGCAAGACGAAGACGCTGCACGAGTGGGTTTACCTGTGACTGCAACATCTCATCGCCGGCTCGCGCCAACGGATGCGTCGGCGCACCGACTCCTGCGTGTCATCAGCATGGTGCGATACCGGTTTTTTCTGTATGCCGGTCTGCTGCCCTACTTGCTTGGAGCGGCCTGGGCCTATGCGACGACGGGCACACTCGATGTGCCGATTTTCTGGAGCGGGCTCGGAGGCGTGGTGCTGGCGGTGATCGGCGTTGAAGCATTCAATGAATATTTCGATTCGCGCATGGGAACGGACCGCGTGTTCAACCCGGATGACCTCCTGCCAGTATCGGACGCGGTCCTGTGGATCGGCACGGCGGCCTTCGCCGGAGCTCTGGCGGTCGGCGTTTACCTGACGGTCCGCGGCGGTTGGCCGATCTTGGTATTCGCGCTGCTGGGCGGCGCGGCGGCTATCTTTTATGAGGCGCCGCCCATTCGCTGGTCCTACCGTGGTCTGGGCGAGATCGTCATCGCACTGTCGTACGGCCCGTGGATGGTGCTTGGCAGCCTCTACCTGCATACGAGGGCGGCTTCGTGGGCGGCTCTGTGCGCGTCCTTGGTGCCCGCGTTCCTCATCATGGCGCTCGCAGTGGTCAATGCAATTCCCGACTTCCATCAGGACCGGCTCGTGGGCAAACGCAACCTCGTCGTGCGCATCGGACGCCGGCGCGCGGTTTGGCTCTATCTCAGCCTCGCGGCGGCAGGACTGTTGGTTGCGGTAGCCGGCGTGGCGACGGGCGCATTTCCTGTTGCCTGTCTCGCGGCCCTGCTGGCGCTGCCGCTGCTCGTCGCGAGCGGGCGCTGCGCCATCCACACCTTTGGCACACCGCGATTGTTCGTGCCTGCCATGCGCGATATGGTCGGCTGCTATCTCGTCGCGGTTGGTTTGTTCATCTGCGGCATTTTGTCGCAGGCGTGGTGGCATGTCACATGAAGAACCGAATAGACGAACTGAAAGCTCCGCTGTTCGTATCCTGGCAAATCACTCGCGATTGCGATCTCTGCTGTCTGCATTGCTGCACCGAATCGGCACCCGGAAAACGGCTGGCGGACGAGCTTGACGCCGCGGAGGCCCTGCATCTCGCCGACGAAATTGTCCGCAGCGGCGTGCCCTACGTGATGCTCTGCGGCGGCGAGCCCCTGGTCGTACCGCACTTCTTCGCCCTGGCCGAAGCGTTCGGACATGCAGACGTCCAGCTCAAGATCGAGACGAACGGACAACGCTTCGACGCGGAGGTCGCCGACCGGCTTGCCCGTCTACCCATCCGATCCATCCAGATAAGTCTCGATGGCGACACCCAGGAGACCTACGAGCGCCAGCGGCCGGGTGCATCGCTCGCCAAGGTCCATGCGGCGTGCCGCGCCGTACGCGGTGCGGGCTTGCCGCTCGAGATTACATTTGCGCCGACCCGCCTCAACATCCACGAAGCCGAGCGAGTGATCGAGCGTGCCCGGGCGCTCGATGCGTTCCGGTTCAATACCGGCAAGCTCATGCGCATCGGCACTGCCGCGAGGCTGTGGGAAAAGCTGGAGCCAACCCAGGCGCAGTACCGGGAGTTCCGCCGGGTGCTGGAGCGATTGTCCCGGCCCCTCGAGAGCGAACTGGAATTTTGTTATGTCCCGTTCGACCTCGAGGAGGGTCTGCGGGGGAGCCTGGAAGCACCGCCAGCCGCCCTGCTCGTGCTGCCCAACGGCTGGGTGAAGGTGGCAGCGGCGCTGCCGCAGATCTGCGCTGATTTGCGCCGCTGCAGCTTTTCCGAGTCCTGGGATGCCTACCGCAACGCCTGGAGGAGTGATACAGTATTGGCGGCAGCACGGCGCGCGGTCGCCGATCCAGCGCGTCACGCGGAAGCGAACACTTGGCAGTTATTGTCGGTTGCACATGTCTGACCCCATGGAGGCAAAATGAGTGAGTTGAAGGCAACTACCGCAACGCCGAAGACGGCCGCAGAACTACGGACCGAACAAGTCAAGCCAGGCGAGAAGCTTAAGTGGGAAACCCCGACGCTTGAGGACGTTTCAGAACAGGTCATGGCTCAGCCGTATATCCGCTTTACCTAAAACATTCGCACATTCCCCAATGAAGGGGCGCTCGGTTGAAGAATACCGCGCGCCCCTTTTTATTGCCTGGCAGCTGACCAATCGCTGCGGCGCTCGCTGCATCACTTGCTGCGAAGAATCCGGTCCTGACAGGGCGTGGCGCGACGAACTGCGTCGCGACGAGGCGCTCGATCTGGCCAGGCGTATTGCGGCGTTCGGCGTCGCGTACGTCGCCTTCGGCGGCGGCGAGCCACTCGGTGTGCCGTTTTGCTGGGAACTGTTCGAGCTGCTCACTCGAGCCGGCGTTTCTCTGAAAATAGAAACGGACGGCAGCCGAATCGACGATGCTGCTGCGGACCGCCTGGCCGCCCTTGCCGTCCAATGCGTGCAGATCTCGGTCGACGGTGCGACAGCGGCGACGCACGAGCGGGTGCGTCCAGGATCGAGCTTCGCCGCGGCGATCGCGGCCATCGAGCGCCTATCCGCGCGCGGGTGTGCATCGCAGTTTGTCTTCGTCCCCACCCGATTCAACATCCATGAGATCGTCGCCGCATTCGATCTCGCCGCGACACTCGGCTGCGGCGCGTTTGTCACCGGCCCGCTGATGCGCATCGGCCGCGCCGCGGCAGACTGGCAGCGCATTGCCTGCAGCGACGAGGACTGGCAGCGCGCAGTCTCCGCGCTCAAAGAACGAACGGGCGCGACCGGTGCCGGGATCGAGCTGTCGATTTACCCCTGGGACATCGTGACCGAGATCGAGACGCGGCTCGAGCATCCCCAGGCGATGCTGCTGGTGGTGCCCAACGGGAAAGTCAAACTCCTCAATGCGCTTCCGTTCGCGCCAGCCGATCTGCGGCACGAATCTCTTGCGCAGGCCTGGCAGGCCTATCGCGCCGCCTGGCGCTCGACAGAGGTTCGCGAATTCATCGCCAAGTGCCACGCCGATCCCGGGTTGCTCCGCCACGCCAACGAAACGTGGGCGATGGGCATGCAGCACCAACAGAACGTGCTTTTCCCCGATCCCTCCTGGAAGTCCCCGTAGTCCACGAAGTCAGGTCGTACGACTTTGACGTCGATCAAATCGGCGCTCGCTGCCGGCGTAGTCGATCTACGTCAGGCGCGCGAACTGAGGACGCTGAAGCTCACGCATCCGCATGAGACTCGATAACGGGCATCCTCCGGATCGAGCGCATTGTTCCGCTTGTTGTGCCGAAGCTGCTAGCGCACCGGCGCCACACCGATAGGCGGCGGCGCGAGGTCGACGATGCATCGGAAAAGTGCACGGTACTCATTGCCCTGCTCGGCACCAAGCAGAGGGTTGGTATGGCCGAGAAACGCGGCGTCGACTGCGTCCCAATCCGCGTCGGTCAAATGCCGCGTGGCCAGTGGCAGCAACTCATTTTCCTCCAGCCGCATGTGCTCCCAGTGAAATGCCGCAAAGTCGGCGGCTAGCGCCGCGAACTCCGGAAACTCGCGGCGGCCGCCATGCTGGTAACGGGTCAGCGCCTCTCGCAACTGACGCAACTTGACGGAACCCGATTCATGCTCTTGTTTCAGGCGCTCAATCAACGGCGCTGCGCCGGAGTAACGAGACCCGAGCAGTTTGAACAAATAGACATCTTCCTTGGGATGGTGGAACTCCTCCATAAACGTGTCGATGTAATAGACCATTGCCCAAAGCAGGACGAAATCCGGCTCGATTCCCACGTAGCGAATTTCGCGTACTACGTAGAGCATGCCATGCAGCACTGCTGCCAGGGAGCGGTGCTCCTCCTCGATAATGCGTTTCGCTTGCACGGGATTTCTCTCCATCATCGATCGCTACCGTTCGAGCCGCGGGCCGTGAACCGCGTCATGCGCGCTGGCGCTCGGGCCCCAGGCCGATCGGCGGGGGCGCCAGGTTGACGATACGGGTGAACAACTTATCGAATTCGGTGCGAGCGTCGGCGCCGAGCATCGGATCGCTATGACCGAGAAACGCGGCGTCGATCGCTTCCCAGTCAGCGACGGAAAGATATTTTTCCGCCATCGGCAAGGCCTCTTGTTCCTCGGCTCGCATATGTTCCCAGTGGAATGCCGCATAGGATTCCACTGCCGCCAAGAAGTTCGAGAACTCTGCCCTGCCTCCCTGTTGATAGTGCGCGAGCGCCTGCTCGAGCGTTCGGATCTTCTCGGCGCCCACCCGGTGCTCGGTCTTCAGCCGATCGAGCAACGGTGCCGCCTCCGGGTGACGCATGCGCAGGAGCCGGTAAAGGTACTGGTCTTCCTTGGGATGGTGGAAGCGCTCGGGGAACGAATCAATGTAGTAAATCATCGCACCGAACAGATTGAAATCCGGCTTGTCGTCGTGGTCGCGAATCTCGTGAACCAGATACAGCATCCCGTGCAGGACCGCTGCCAGCGCGCGGTGCTCGTTGACAATGATGCGGATTGCTTCCATGTGTGGGACCTCTGTCGAATCTTCCTGACGGAGCTACGCCGAAAAATCCCTTTAATGAATGTAAAGACATTGCACCGGATCGAATGAAACCAGTGCCACTGAGTCAATGGATATGGGGTGCGGACTTGTCATGCCGCCATTCTGCCGGCGGGTGCCGATGCCCGCCTTGCGCCAGATCAATGGCGTACCTAATGGCTACCAACGTGCGCGACGCCAGAGCAGAGCGGCGGACCGTACTATCTCCAACGTCCTGCGGATTAAGGGTCTGTTGAGCGTGATGTCAAAACAACCAAAAACTCAATGACATATGCTCGATCTGATGGGGTCAATTCTTGAAGTCAATCGCCCTGGACGTCGAAGTTCGCAGCTTCGCACAGAGGGCATGGCGGAGAAGCGCCGCCCGTTCAGTTCCCTTGCCGGTGGCGGCTGGCGTGCGATGCCATTTCTAGGTCATCGTCAACACCGCAGCGCCGCTGAGGGTGCCTTCGCGCAATGCCGTCAGTGCCTCGTTCGCACGCGCCAGAGGAAACGGCGTCACCGTCGTGCGCACAGGCACTTCCTGGGCGAGCTTGATGAAATCGCGACCGTCCTCGCGGGTGAGATTCGCAACGGAGCAGACGCGTCGCTCCCCCCACAGGATGTCATAGGGAAACCGGGGAATGTCGCTCATGTGAATGCCGCCGCACACCACAATGCCGCCCTTGACGACGTCGCGTAGCGCTTTGGGAACGAGTGCGCCCACCGGCGCGAGCAGAATGGCGGCATCAAGTGCCTCGGGCGCGTCCTCGTCGCTGCCGCCCGCCCATACGGCGCCAAGGTCACGGGCGAAAGACTGCGCGGTAATATCGCCTGGGCGCGTAAACGCGAACATTCCGCGGCCTTCGAAACGCGCGAGCTGCGCGATGATGTGGGCGGCGGCCCCGAACCCATAGATGCCCAGGCGTCGAGCATCGCCTGCCTTGCGCAGCGCCCGATAACCGATGAGGCCCGCGCACAGCCATGGCGCGAGCTCGATATCCGAGAAACCAGCCGGTAGACGGAAGCAGTAGCGGCTGTCGGCCACGGCGTATTCGGCGTAGCCGCCATCGATCGTGTAACCGGTGAATTCAGGCGCATCGCACAGATTTTCCTGGCCCGCGCGACAGTACCGACACACGCCGCAAGTCCAACCCAGCCATGGGATACCGACGCGATCACCCACCGCAAGAGCCGTGATGCCATCACCGACTCCAGCCACTGTGCCGACGATCTCGTGACCCGGAATGACAGGCGAGCGCGCCTGCGGCAATTCGCCGTCGACAACGTGCAGGTCGGTGCGGCACACGCCACAGGCGTGAACTTTGACCGCGACTTGGCCCGCGCCAGGAAGGGGATCGTCGAGGCAGGTGAATTCGAGTGCGGTCCGAGCGGAGCGCAGCACCATCGCATGCATGCCGTTATGCCATCCTTAAATACGCCAGCGAGTGTACATGTATCCGCCCGTGTGACCCTCAGGGTTTGGGAGGCAGGCGTGCTTGGATAAAGGTGATCTGCGGCGCAAAGCGGCGACGTAACGCGACGACGGCGTGGTGCGGGTCTCGGTGGCATTGACCGAAGTGAACGCGGCTTGGCTTATTACGCCATCGGGAAGATGGGCTCTTCGGAACGCGGACCGTCCGCTGCGGCTCGGCGCGGGGCAGCCTCAGGAGCTCAGGGACACAAGCTGCTTCAGCGTGATGGGATCGAGCAGCTTCACGGCGCGACCCTGCACCTGAAGCAGGGCGTCGCGCTGGAAGCGCGAGAAGAGGCGACTGACGGTTTCCAGCTTCAGACCCAGGTAGCTGCCGATTTCCTCGCGCGTCATACGCAGCACAAACTCGGACGACGAATAGCCACGCGCGCGATACCTCTGCGACAGATCGATCAGAAAAGCCGCCAGACGTTGCTCGGCACTCATCGTGCCCAGCATTATCATGACCTTGCGTTCGCGCACGATCTCGCGTGAAAGGGCGCTGTGCAGATTCTGTTGCACCGCTTCGTGCTCGCGAGCAACTTTCTGAAGACGGTCAAATGAGATCGCACAAACTTCGGAGTCTTCGAGCGCAATCGCTTCGCTGTCGTGCAGGCCCGCCACGATGCCGTCCGTCCCGAGAATTTCGCCAGGCATGTGGTAGCCGGCAACCTGTTCGTAGCCGTCGTCCGCGAGGAGGACGGTCTTGAAAGAGCCCAGTCGAATGGCGTAAAGCCCGGCAAACCGACTACCGGGACGGTACAGCGTTTCGCCTTTGGCAACGCGCATGGGCGCCGCGACGATCTCCTCCAGATCGATCATCTCATCCGCTTCCAGTCCGCTTGAAAGGCAACCCTCGCGCAGCTTGCATCTCGAGCAGGTCGGTTCGCGGCTGACGCCCCGCAATACGCTGCTTGCCCGAAAAGGCGCAACGTTTGCTGGCATTGCGGTTTGGACGGCGACGGCAACAGCTTCCATGGCTTCTCCTCAGTGCGTTCGGATTATTTGGGCTTATTGCTCGGACAACGAAGTGAGCCCTGCGACAACACCCTTGATCTTCCTGAATTCCGTGCTTTTGTCGAAGAACCAGGTCGCCCCGGCTTCCATGCAGAGACGGCGATATTGCGGGTTCGCGTGGTTGGTGAGCACAACGAAGACGACGCCCGGCGCCTTTGGACGCACCGCGTGGAGGACGTCGACGCCGGTCCCGCCCGCCAATTGATAGTCGAGGACGACGCAATCGGGCCGCGTGTTCAAAATGCCGGCGATCGCGTCGGATGGTGCGTCCGCAAAGCCGACGACCGCAGCGCCATCGATTTCGCCCATTAACTCGGTCAGGCGTTCGCGAATCGATGCCGAGTCTTCGACGATAAACACCTTCAGGGCCCGGACCGTGCAGCAAGTCTTCATGGCACCCAGTATCGCTGTGCGTGCGCCCGAACCGTATCGGCAGCCGCTGATACCGGCTGTGGGGGTACTCCGATTCCAAGGGTAGGAATCGCCCTACACGCGGCGATACGCGCCCGGCTCATGCGGTGGGGTCGTCGATGAGACGGACGCCGCCCATCCGAAGGGTAGTCGCGCGCCGGTAGACGGATAGGATCGACCTACCCGCGATTACGATTGCTAGGAGGGCGCGTTGGGGTCGTCGATGAGGCGGTATTTGAGCGCGTAATGGACAAGCTCGGTCTGGTTAGCGACGCCGATCTTCTCCAGCAGGCGAGCCTTGTGCGTGCTCACGGTCTTGACCGAGAGGTTGAGCTCCACCGCGATGGCGGAGACGCTCGTGCCGACGGCGAGCATTCGGAACACCTGGTATTCGCGGTCCGACAAGGCAGTGTGCGGCGGCCCTTCCGATTTCGGCATTGCGCTCAGTGCCAGCGCTTCGGCAACCTCGGCGCTGATGAATGCGCCGCCGGCGCCGACCTTGCGTATTGCCGAGACGAGTTGGGTCGCGGCGCTGTCCTTGGTCAAATAACCGGACGCGCCAGCCCTGATCGCGCGCACCGCGTACTGGTGCTCGTGGTGCATGCTGAGCACGAGAACGCGCAGCTTGGGTTTCTCGATCTTGACCTGCTTGATCAGCTCCATGCCGCTCTTGCCGGGCATGGACATGTCGAGAAGGAGGACATCGAAATCGTCTGCGCGCACGTGTTGCAGCACTTCGTGTCCATCGCGTGCCTCGCCCACGACATCGAGGTCGCCTGCCGCGAGCAGCAGTTGCTTGAGGCCTTCGCGGACGATGGTGTGGTCGTCGGCGATGACGACGCGGATCATGGCGAAACCGGCGTTGACGACACGGGGAGCCGCACTTCGATGTTGGTTCCGCGGCCCGGAGCACTGATGATAGCCGCTTCGCCGCCAAGCAGGTACGCGCGCTCGCGCAGGCCCACGAGGCCGAAGGAATTCGGCTTGCGTGGATCCTGCGGAGAGAACCCAAGGCCGTCGTCGCGCACGCTGATCGTCAGCCCGGATCCATTCTGCTCGATCGCAACCTCGGCGTGCGACGCTCGCGCGTGCTTGGCGACGTTGGCCAGCGATTCCTGGACGATGCGAAAGACCGCGGTCGAATTTGCGTTATTCAACTTCAGGTCGGCTGTGCTGACGGCCAGCTCGCATGGCACACCGGTGCGTTGCGTGAAATTCTCCACCAGCCATTCGACGGCGGGCAGCAGGCCCAGATCGTCGAGCATGAGCGGACGCAGGTCGGCGGCGATGCGTCGTGTCGCCGTAACCGTAGTGTCGAGCAGCGTTTCCATCCGTTCCAGTTTTTGCGCGAAGCTGTCCTGCCCGGCGGGCAGCTTTTCCTTGCACCAGGCAACATCCATCTGCAGTGCCGTCAGTGCCTGCGCCAGCTCGTCGTGCAGCTCGCGCGCGATGCGGCTCTTTTCCTGCTCGCGCGCTTCGTGTGCGGCGGCCCCCAGCTCCTGCAGCTCTTCCTTCGAACGGCGCAGTGCTTCCTCGGAGAGCGCGCGCGCCGTGACGTCGCGCAGAATTACCGTATAGAACTTGCTGCCGCGCTCGCTGACTTGCGAGATCGACGCATCGATCGGGAACTCCTCGCCGTTGCGCCGAACCCCGGTTACGATGCGCTGCGCTCCCATGCGGCGCGACGCCGTGCCGGTCTCCCCGAAGCTGCGGACGTGATTGCCGTGGGCGCCGCGGAAGCGCTCGGGAATGAACCACGCCAGGGGCGCGCCCACGGCTTCTTCCTTGGGGCAGCCAAACATCCCTTCCGCTGCGGCATTGAACAATACGATGTGCTGACTCTCGTCGATGGTGATGATCGCGTCCATCGCCGAGTCGAGAATTCCTCGCAAACGCGCTTCACTACGCGCGAGCAGCGATTCGGCGCGCACGCGCTCGGTGATGTCGCGCAGAATCGCGGTGAACAGCTTCTTGCCGTCTTCCGCGTGCTGGGAGATCGAGGCTTCGATGGGAAACTCCTCGCCGTCGGCGCGCAAGGCCCTCAAGACCATCTGGCTGCCCATACGCCGCGATGTCACGCCGGTCTCGCCGAAGGTATCGATGTGGACGCGATGTTCCGGGCGAAACCGTTGCGGGATGAGCTTGTCCAGTGGCTCGCCGAGCACGGCAGAACGCGGCCACAAAAAGGATTTTTCCGCCGCGGCGTTGAACAGAACCACGCGCTGATCCTGATCCACTGCGATCATCGGATCCATCGCTGACTCGACGATATCGCTGACGCGCGCCTCGACGTTTTGCAGCGCACGGCCCGACGCCTGGCGTCGCCTGACCTGACGGTAAAGCAGAAAGATGGACAGGAACAGCGCGACGACGAGGATTGCGGCCGCGGCGGTGAGCATCTCCGCGCGATAGGAGTCCAGAAACAAGGCCGCCAGCACGAGAGCGCCGGTCGCAGCCAGAAGAGCAATAATGGGCGCGAGAACAAGCAGCACGTGACCGCGGACGTGGTCGACGCGGACGTGATGAGTCCAGCCGGGTGTCGCGCGAGTGCATTGGGGAAGCGATGGAAGCATTTCGGCTTTGGACCTTCTGACGAGCCTCCTCCGCAGACGGCATTTGAGCTGCTTCGGGTCGGCGTTGCCAGGCGGACTTATTTTTCGGCTTCCGTTGTCATCTCAGCGCACGACAAGCACCGGTAGCTTCGTGTGGGTCACGACTTTCTGTGTTTCGCTGCCGACCAGGAATGCGGATAAGCCGCGCCGACCGCGCGACGCCATCACGATTGCGTCGCACTTGTTCCATTTTGCCGCCGCGAGAATCCCGACGAGCAGATGTTTGTACATTGATGCATCCTAAAGCGAGGCGGCGTGCGCGACCGGTGCCGGTCGCTACAGCGCAGCGCCCTGGTCTTCGTGTGGGTCGGCACTCGCGCCGCAGACAGCGCGGCTTGCAGGTCCGCGCCGGCGTAGTGTACCAATGAGTTGACCGGCGGACGGTGCTCCGCGTCATCCTCGGCAGCAAACCGCAAGGTCCTGACCCATAGGATGCGCTACGGTTCGTTTGCATCCGTGAAAGCGCCTGGTTCGTCGTTGGGTTCGATATGAGTGATGACGCTGGCAAAGGTCACGCTGTCGATGATCTCGCGCTCGACGGTATTGGCGAGCTCGTGCGCCATCCTCACGGTCCAGGTCGGCGGAACAACCATATGCAGACTGACAAAGGCTCGTTGGCCGGATTGACGTGTCCTGAGCGCGTGAAAATCGACTCGCTCCGAGCGATGGCGGTCCAGGACTTGCTTTATAGCCGCTTCGGCCTTCGGCCCAAGCGCCTCGTCGAGCAAGCCAGACGCGGAGCGCTGAACCAGTCGCCAACCCGTGAAGGTGATATGCAGCGCCACGCCAAGTGCAACCACCGAATCCAGCCACGCCAAGCCAGTGATGGCGACTATGGCAAAACCGGCGAGCACTCCCAATGACGTCCAAACGTCGGCCAGCAGATGTTTAGCATCGGCCTCCAACGTAATAGACCGATGGATCCGCGCTCCTTTCGAGATCCAGAGGGCAGCGCCGAGATTGATAGCCGATGCGATGCCGGAAAGCAGCGGCCCCGCGATTCCGAACGAGATGGCAGCCGGATGCAACAGGCGGTCCACGGCGGCATAGGCGATCGCTGCTGCGGCGACAATGATGAGCCCCCCCTCGAAACCGGACGAGAAGTACTCTGCCTTCGCCTGACCAAAGTGGAACCGCTCGTCGCGCGGACGCGCAGCGGCGGTCAAGGCCCATAGTGCACCCAAGGCAGCCGCCAGATTCACAAACGCTTCGATCGCATCGGATAACAGACCCACCGAGTGGGTTAGCGCGTATGCGCCGAACTTGAGACCGATCGTGGCGATCGCCGCGGCGATCGATACCCGAATAAAGGTTAACGGGTCCTCGGGACCTGGTGTGACTCGATTATGAGCGGGATTCATCGCAGCAAATTGTGTCACATGGCCGGCCAATCCTCGCGGCCTGCCTGACGAATTGAGGCGAGGACTAGCGCGAATCGTCGCGTGGGTCGCTGCCCGCAGCTCGTCGAAGCGCCTGAATGCGATAGCTGTCGACACCCCAGCGGCCCAGCATGGCCTCGCCCTCGGCCTCGAGCAACGGATGCGACTCGCGAACTTCCGGCACCGTGCGGCTGAACCGAGGCGCCGGCGCGGGTTCGGCGATGCCATCGACCTCGACGAAAGTCGAGCGCGCGCGGTTTTGCGCGTGTCCCGCCGCCTCGTCCAGGTCGAGCACCGGCGCGAAGCAGGCATCGCTTCCCTCGAGCAACGCGCACCATTGCGCGCGCGTCCTGGTCAGAAAGATGCGCGAGAGCTTTTCGCGCAGGGCCGGCCACTCCTCGCGTTGCCATTGCGAGCGTAGCGCGGGGTCGTCGATCCCGCATTTTTCGAGCAGCGCGGCGTAGAACTGCGGCTCGATCGCGCCGATGCTGACGTATTTGCCGTCGGCGCATTCATAAGCGCCGTACCAGTGGGCTCCGCCGTCGAGCGCGTTCTTGCCGCGCTCGCAGCTCCACACGCCGGCCGCTTTGCGGCTGAAGATGTTGGCCATGAGCAATGCGGCGCCGTCGACCATTGCCGCGTCGATCACCTGTCCGCGTCCGGAGGCGCGAGCCTCGAGCAGCGCGCAAACGATGCCGAACGCGAGCAGCATGCCGCCGCCGCCAAAATCGCCGACCAGGTTGAGCGGAGGCACCGGCGCTTCGCCGGCGCGGCCGATGCACGACAGCGCGCCGGTGATCGCGATGTAGTTGATGTCGTGTCCGGGAGCTTGCGCGAGCGGACCGTCTTGTCCCCAGCCGGTGACGCGGCCGTAGACGAGTCTAGGGTTTCGCTGCAGGCAAATCTCCGGACCGAGCCCGAGACGTTCCATGACGCCGGGGCGGAAGCCTTCGATCAGCGCGTCGGCGCGCTCGATGATGCCAAGCATTGCATCCGCGGCTCCGGTTTGCTTGAGGTCGAGGGCAAGCGTCCGCCGCCCGCGCTGGGTTGCCCCTTGACGTCCCTTGCTCAGGAACTCGACGTCGTTCGCGCGATGCCTGCGATCGACGCAAATCACCTCGGCTCCCATGTCGGAAAGCATCATGGCGCAGAATGGCGCCGGGCCGATACCCGCCATCTCGACGATCTTGAATCCTGCCAGCGGTCCCACGCTCACCTCCTAAAAAAATGAGCCAGCCGGGTTGCCGCCCATGCGCCGTGGAATCAATCCGGAATAGCTTTGCGACTGCGCCGCCACTCGAGAAACAGAAGCAGAATGATCCAAAATCCAGAAAACGCCAGACTCGACACCAGAACGTCTCCGGACAAAAACGGACTGCCGCTCGTGGTGACGGCAAGTGAAACCGGCAGCATCGATGCGATCCACGACAAAACCATCCGCCACGCTCGCCCGACTCCGGCTACAGACAGGATCAGGTGAACAATCCATCCGCTTGCCAGGGTGGCGCCGACGACGACAAGCAATATCGACAGCAAAAGGTAGCCCATGGCCCTTGCTCGGTTCACTCGCGCATTACGTTGCAGGTTAGCATTCGCAAGCGCCAGCGGCAACGCGCTAGAGGCGATGGCTCTGATCTCCGTCCTGGAATCCGATCAGGTCCACGTCGATGCCCTTGGCTATCGCCAGCGCCTTGAATAGCTCTCCCATTTCGGCGGGCGAGAGCAGCTTCTGCACCGCGGCCGCTTCGCGAAGGTAAGCTGCAGATTGCGGCTCGCCGCGGCGCGCGAGGGCATCGAGGATGCCGCAGTTGATCAGGAAGCGCGCCTGCGTCGCATACCCCGCGAGCGACATGCCACCGGCGACGCCCGCATGCGCGATGGCGCTGAAGTCGACATGCGCGGTCAAATCGGCAAGCCCCGGCAGGAAGAACGGATCGTCCACCGCGCGATGACGGTAATGCGTCATGAGCGTGCCGCCGTTGCGCTGCGAATGGAAATACTCGCTGGCCGGAAATCCGTAGTCGAAAATCAGAAGCGCGCCGGCGTCGCAACGCAGCGCCAGACTTCGCACCAAGGCTTGCGCCGCCGGATTGATCTCGCTCGCGTAGTCGCCGTCACCGGGAAAGCGCGCCCTCGCCGCATCACGAAGAGGACCTTCCACGAGCGGCCGATCGGCGAATCGAAATTCGCCGGCGGCAACGATCTCCACGCCGCGCTCGAACCACCCGCCATCCCGCCGCGCGATCAAATGCGGTGGCACCGCATCGAGCATTTCGTTGGCCAGCACCGCCCCGCGCCAATGCTCGGGAAGGACGCCGATCCACTCGACGCGCGGCAACAGATCGGGCACGCGATCGCGCAGGTGCTCGCGCTGGCGTTCTCGCAGATCGGGACTCACCTCCAGCAGGCAATACCGTTCGGGCAGCGCGTCGCGTGCCGCCAGCGCCGAAAGGACATCGGCGGCAAGCCGCCCCGTACCCGGGCCGAGCTCAATCACCGAGCTGCGGCCGGGGAGTTGCGCAAGCACCGCCCCGATCGGTACCGCGAGCGCTTCGCCGAACAGTGCCGTCAACTCCGGGGCTGTCACGAAGTCGCCGGCGAGACCGAATTTGCGCGCGCCGGCGACGTAGTAGCCGAGTCCCGGCGCGTAGAGCGCAGCGCCCATGTAATCGGCGAAGGAAATCCATCCGCCGGACGTCGCGATCATTCGCTCGATGTGCGCCACGACGCGAGCGCTGTGCACCAGCGCTTCATGCGTCGGCATCGGCATGTCCGCGCGATCGCCGCTTGATGGAGTGTGTCCCATCGATGTGTTACGCTTTATAGTTGTCGAAAGTGTAGCCGGAGCGCCGCGTGCAGGGCAAAGTCGTGCTGATCACCGGAGGAGCCAAGCGTGTCGGCGCCGCGACCTGCCGGCGTCTGCATTCGGCCGGGGCCAATCTGATGCTGCATTATCGCGTCTCGGCAGGCGAAGCGCGGCTCTTGCAGGCCGAGCTCAATCATCAGCGCAAGGACTCGGTGGCGCTGATCCAGGCCGATTTACTCGACATCGCCAAGCTGCCGGCGATGGTGGAGCAGACGGTGCAGAGCTTCGGCCGTCTCGACGCGCTGGTCAACAACGCCTCGTCGTTTTTCCAGACGCCCGTGGGCGAGATTACCGCCGCGGCGTGGGAAGACCTGATCGGAACCAATTTGCGCGCTCCGCTTTTCCTTTCCCAGGCCGCAGCGCCGGCGCTGAAAAAATCGCAGGGAGCGATCGTCAACATCACCGATATCCACGCCGAGCGCCCGCTAAAGAATTACGTCGTCTACAGCGTCGCCAAGGCCGGATTGGTGGGTTTGACGCGTTCGCTCGCGCGCGAGCTCGCGCCCGAGGTCCGCGTCAACGCGATCGCGCCCGGTCCGATCCTGTGGCCGGACGACGAAACCTTCGACGAGCTTTCCCGCCAGCGCATCATCTCGCACACACCGCTCAAGCGCGAGGGCACGCCCGAGGATATCGCCAAGGCAGTGCATTTTTTGCTCGCTGAGGCGACCTACGTGACCGGAGAGACGATCAATGTCGACGGCGGGCGTCACGTAGCTTTGTAAGCGGGCGCTGTGGGCAGATTTATTCGCGCGCGTCGGCCAGCGCGATTTCGGCCAATGGCTGTGCCGAGGGCGATCGGCGCAAGCGCGCGACCGACACCGCAAGCTTTTCCAGGTAAGGATCCACGATGCCGTGGGTGACCAGCGCGACGCGCGCGCGCTCGAGGTAATCCGCCGACGATCCGAACACGCCCTGCGCGGTCGCGAGAACCCTCGCCTGCCTCGCCACCGCCAGCCGGCCCGCATATTGCGGATGAGCACGATCGACGACAAAGGCCAGCGCGGTCAGCGAATGCCCGGGATGCAGTTGCACTTGAAGCCAGCGCGGCTTGTACGAGCCGACGACCATTTCGCGTCGCCATAGCAGCGCGAGCTCCGCTCGGGCGCAGCGCGCCGGCAACCGATACGCTACGCCGCGGCATGATCCTCCGCGGTCGAGACCGAGCACCAGGCCAGGCACTTTGATGGTTCCGCGCGAGCCCAGCGACCAGAGACAGAACTGGCGATGCAGGCCAGAGAGCAACGCGGGTTTCGCGTCGGCAAACGGAAAGAGCGGATTCCACAAGAGCGATCCGTATGCGAACACCCACCACCCGCTGCCGGCAGGTTTTTTCGCGAGGGTTGCCGCGAGAGAGGCGGCCAGCGCCTCATCTGACAGCGCTCGATGGGGATCGACCGTGGCCATGTAGATCGCGCGCATCCGGCCTTCCTCGAGATCGCGGCGCGAGAGGGTCATGGCTCAGGACTCGGAATCCGGATCGCGGGCGAGCTTACGCAATTCGACTCGTGCGCGTCGCCGTTTCGCCGCGGTCGACTTGCCGTGCGGGCCGCCCTTACCGAGCAGCGGGGAGCGCGCGATTGGGTTGCGCGGTTTGAGCGGGCCTCGTTGTTTGGCGCGCTTCATATCACGACGGACCGCCTCACGGCTGCTCGCGATCGAATGCGACGATCTTTGCGGCAACACGAGAACGCTCCGCACGCTCCCGTGGCAGGAACAGCGCCTGCAGATCGTTGAGAAAGCGGCGGCCCAGAGCTGAGGCTCGCAGCGTCATGTGGTCACGCTCGAGCAGGCCGCGCGTCTCGGCTTGCTCGAGCTCCTTTTCCACCAGCGTCAGCGGGAATCCGGTTCGCTCGCGAAACAATCCCACCGGTACTCCGTCGGCGAGCCGCAGCGCGTTGAGCATGAACTCGAAGCCGATTTCCGCGCGCGCTACCTCGTGCTCCTCGAGCAAGGGCGCGCCCCGCTCTGCCTGCTCCATGTACTGCTCGGGCTTCTTGTAGCGGACCTGCCGCACCACACGGCTGGGAAAAGAGATCTTCGAATGCGCTCCGGCGCCGATGCCCAGATAATCGCCGAAGCGCCAATAGTTCACGTTATGCCGGCACTCGAACCCAGGACGGGCGTGCGCCGAGGTTTCGTAGTGGACGTAGCCGGACGCAGCCAGATTGGTATCGAGGAGGTCCTCGATGTCCGCGGACAGCTCGTCGTCCGGGAGCTTCGGCGGATGACGGTGGAACAGGGTGTTCGGCTCGATCGTCAAGTGATAAAAGGAGAGATGCGGCGGCGCGAAGGTGAGCGCGGTCGCGACGTCGGCGCGCGCGTCGGCAAGCGTCTGGCCCGGCAGCGCATACATCAGATCCAGATTGACGTTGCCGAATATTTCGAGCGCGGCAAGCGCTGCCGCACGGGCCTCGTGCTCGTCGTGAACGCGTCCAAGCGCCCCGAGAAACCGCGCGTCGAAGCTCTGCACGCCGAGCGAGAGCCGGTTGATGCCCGCGGCCTTGAACGCCGCGAACTTCGCCCGCTCGAATGTTCCAGGGTTCGCTTCCAGCGTGATCTCGGCATCGGGCAGAATCGGCACGCGCGCGCGCACGCCCGAAAGAATCGCATCGATCGCCTCCGGCGAAAAAAGGCTGGGCGTGCCGCCGCCCAGGAATACGCTGACGATGCGGCGGCCCCAGATCGACGGCAGCGCGAATTCGAGGTCGCTCATCAGTGCCGCGACATAGCGCGCCTCGGGAACTTCTCCGCGGCGCTCGTGCGAATTGAAATCGCAATAGGGGCATTTCTTCAGGCACCAGGGAATGTGCATGTAGAGGGCGAGCGGCGGCAGAGCCTCGAATCGCGGCGCGCCGAGCGTGGGCTTGAGGACAATGCTCATCGCATCGATTCCAGGCGCGCGACCAGCGACCGGATCGCCTTGCCGCGATGCGAAAGCTCGTTCTTCTTTTCGAGCGGCAGCTCGGCCCCCGTGAGACCCGTTTCTGCATCGAGAAAATGCGGGTCGTAACCGAACCCGCCACCTCCGCGCGGCAGATCGATGATCGTCCCATCCCACCGGCCCTCGGCAAGTACCGGCTCCGGATCGTCGCCATGGCGCATGAGCGCGAGCATGCAGTAATAATGCGCGCGGCGATCAGCGATACCCGCGAGCTTTTTGATCAGCATGGCGTTGTTGCGCGCGTCGGACGGAGGCTCTCCTGCGAAGCGCGCCGACTGCACGCCCGGCGCGCCGCCCAACGCGTCGACGCATATGCCCGAATCATCGGCAAGTGCGGGCAGGTGCGCCAGGCGGCTGGCGTGCCGCGCCTTGGTAAGAGCATTCTCGACGAACGTTTGATGAGGTTCGCTGGTTTCCGCGATGCCGAGCTCGGCTTGAGCGATCACTTCGATTCCCAGAGGTGTCAACAGACGCCGAAATTCACGCAGCTTGCCGCTATTGCCCGAGGCGAGGACGAGTCGCGGAATCATGGTCCGGGCGCCGGCGCGGCCGCGGTGACCGAACCTTGCGCCATCCTCATGTCACGCCCAGCGCCTTCTTTTGCGCGCCGATCAGTTCACCGATGCCGCCCTCGGCCAGGGCAACCAGCGTGTCCATTTCCGATCGCGAAAAGGTCGCGCCTTCCGCCGTGCCCTGAATTTCGACGAACCCGCCTGCGCCGGTCATGACCACGTTCATGTCGGTGTCGCAAGCGGAATCTTCGCTATAGTCGAGATCGAGCATTGGAATACCGTCGAGGATGCCGACCGACACCGCGGCGACGAAATTTCGCAGCGCCGGCGTCGCCGCGGTGAGCAAACCCTGCGCTTTGCACCACGCAACCGCGTCATAAAGCGCCACGCAGGCGCCGGTGATCGACGCGCAGCGCGTGCCGCCGTCGGCCTGAAGCACGTCGCAATCGATACGGATGGTGCGTTCACCCCATTGCGAAAGATCCGCGACCGCGCGCAGGCTGCGGCCGATGAGGCGCTGGATTTCCTGGGTGCGGCCGCTTTGCTTGCCCTCGGCCGCTTCGCGACGCATGCGGGTGTTGGTCGCGCGCGGCAGCATTCCGTATTCGGCGGTGAGCCAACCGCGGCCCTTGCCCTTGAGGAATGGCGGCACGCCGTCTTCGACCGAGGCCGTGCACACGACGCGCGTCTCGCCGCACTCGATGAGCGCCGAGCCTTCCGCGTGTCGTGCGTAGTGACGCGTGATCGAAAGCGGCCGCAGCTGGTCGGCACGGCGCCCGCCCTGGCGGTTGGTCATTGCAGTCTCGGTTGCAAAGGGTTGGATTATAGCGGCGCTAATGCGACCCGAATGAATACGGACGTACTCCAAGTTTTCTATCGAGTTGGCGATGCCGCCTCGGTCGCCTAATTGCCGCTTGATCGCCAGACTTTCCTCGTAGAGCGCCTGGGCAGAGGCAAGATCGCCTTGCTCCCAAGCTACATTCCCCAAGTTGCCTAGCGTGGGAGCGATGCCCTTCCGGTCCCCCAGTTCCCGCCAGATCGCCAAGCTCTCCTCATAGAGCGCCCGGGCGGCTGTCGAGGGCGCGTTGGCCACTCTTATCGCATTATCGGTTGCGCTCTTGGGCCAGCAATTGCACGACGTCCTTGCCCTCCCGCGCCTTGTCGCGATTCTCCGGCGTCTCCTTCCCGAGCGCCGTGCCGGCGACGAAGCGGTAGATGTCTGCCGCGCCCTGAAACACTTGCGGCGTCATGCCGGCAGCAGCGAGGGTCTTGGAGATCTCGAGCATTTCCGGCGCCCAGCGAAAGGCCTTGGGCGGCAGGATCGGAAACTGGCCCAACGCCCACTCATAAAGATCGGCCTGCGACTGCCGCAACTGCTGGTCCAGTATGCCACCGACGCCCAGGCACTGAGCCGCTATCAGCACCTGCAGCCACAGCGCCTGCGTGCCCTTGTTGAGAGCGCCATAGCACATCTTGAGCGCGCTCGCGTCCGCGACGCGCTCGCTGATCACGTGCACGATGAGCTGAGGCCCGGCGAGTTGTTCGAGATCGGCGGCGCCGGGGCCCGACACGAAAAGTTTGGTTTTCGCCTCGCCACGCGGTGGCGGACCGATGATGCCGGCGTCTAGAAAACGGCCGCCCGCTCCTTCGATCACGCCCGCGATTTCACGGACAGTGTCCGGCGCGATCGCATTGCAGTCGACGATCAGCGTGTGGCTGCCGGTCGCGCGCAGCGCATCCGCCACTTCGTGTGCGAAATCGAGCGCGGCACCCGGATTAATGACCGAGAGCACGACATCGCATTTGGCGACGAGTCGAGCAATTGCACCGAGGTCGGTCAATCCCACCTTGCGCGCGAGCGTACGGGTGCGGTCGCTGCGGTCGTCCAGCGCGCTGTAGACATTCAAGCCCCTAGCTTCGATTTGTATCGCTAGCGCTTGCCCCATGTCTCCGGGGCTCATCAAGCCGACATTCTCAATTATCATTTCAGTCGTGCCGCGCGCGGCGTGCCGCGTGCGGCGAACGGACCACCCAAGTCGAAACTTGCCGAGGCAACCCCGGCGTCCTGGAGAGATCCGCGACGGTTTGGCTGCATTGTTTCATTCACTTCCATCACAATCTCCCGAAAATCGTTGACCGTGAACCGACCGGCTCTGCAAATCGAAACCGCCTTTATTGAATGTGGCTGAGGAGCTGCGCCACCGCGGACGATCGTGAACTTCGCCGATCGGCCAAAGCGGACGTTGGGCAGCGCCCTCCAATTCGGCAGTCGATTATTGGATCGATACCCCCCGCCGTCAAGAACACGCGGGCCAGTTGCCCTTGGCGTAAGCGGGCATGATGGCCTAGGATGGCGAGGCAATGAATAATCGCCGAAAACTTCCCGTTACGCTTAGAGCGGGCGCACTCGCATTTGCCACGCCCCGCCGGCCCTTTTGGTCAACAGCAAGGCAAAGTCCGGCGCGTCGGATTTCTATCGCTTAGCGCAGCTTCCCTCGAGTGATCAACATGAAGACCGCCAAGGCGCTCGGTCTCACCGTCCCGCAGTCGCTGTCGCTGCGCGCCGCGAGGTGATTCGGTGATGGATCGGCGAACGTTCATCGGCAGCGTTGCGAGTGGCATCCTCGCCGCGCCGCTCGCTTCCTTCGCGCAACCGCAAGACAAGGTCTGGCGCATCGGCATGCTTGAGACGATATCTACGGAACTGAACGCCGCAAATCTCACCGCCTTCCGACAAGGATTGCGCGAGCTCGGCTATGTCGAGGGCCAGAACCTGATCATCGAATATCGCTCGGCCAACGGTCGCAGCGAGCGCTTTGCTGATTACGCCGCCGATTTGGTTCGCCTGAAGGTCGATCTCATCGTGACACGAGGAACGCCAGCTTCGCTGGCGGCCAAACGAGCCACGCGAACGATCCCAGTGGTCATGGCGAATGCGGGTGAACCTGTTGAAACCGGCCTTGTAACCAGCCTTGCGCGTCCAGGCGGAAATGTCACGGGGCTGAGCAGTCTAGCGGTCCACATAGAGGCGAAACGTCTCGGGCTGCTCCGAGAGCTGGTGCCAGGCATCGCGCGAATAGCGGCTCTGTACAACATGAGTAGCCCTGCCAACCCGCCACAGTGGAAAGAGATCGAGACGGCTGCGCGATCTTTGGGTGTGGAGCCCCAACTCCTCGATGTTCGCAAACCCGAGGACTTTGAGCCCGCGTTCGATTCGGCAACCAAGCAGCGCGCTGACGGTCTTATCGTCGGACAAGAAGGTCTCTTGCAAGCGAATCGAAACCTAATCGCTGCTCTGGCGGCGAAGCATCGGCTTCCAGCGATCTATCGATCGATGGAGTTTATCGAAGCCGGTGGCTTGATTGCGTACGGCCCGAACTACCCCGATCTCTATCGCCGCGCGGCGACCTACGTGGACAAGATTTTGAAGGGCGCGAAGCCCGGGGACCTGCCTGTTGAGCAGCCGACAAAATTCGAACTGATCATCAACCTTAGAACCGCAAAGGCGCTTGGGCTCACAGTCCCACCACCGCTACTACTGCGCGCGGACGAGGTAATTCAATGATTGCCGTTAAGGCCGGATCGCCGCCCAACCGGGAACGTGCTAACTCCGTTCAGTAGTGGCCAGGTTCGGTCGCTGAACGTCTGCTCTCGAGAATAGAGACGGGCCGCTGCGGGTCGATCTGCTAGCGTCGGCGATTATGCCGAGTTCGGCCCAAGAGCGGTCCGCGTTAGAATTGTTGTGTGGGCGGCCTAGAGCTTGTCCGCGTACCTGCGCAGGCGTGCTCCCATCGGGTTGACGTAACCTATCGCCTTGGAGACAAGGAGGGTACGTTGCGCACGTCCTTCAAACCCGGCGCTACGCTGCCGGTCAAGGACGGACAGGTGATCGCGACCCCACCGGATGCTGGATGAGCGGACACATTTTTTCGATCGTCAAGATGCGCTGAGCACCGCGGATTCTGGCCTTGCGATTGGATTTGGGCGGAATGCGAGGAGTGGAAGTGGAGAGGCGTATCAGGGCGCGGTGACAGGTTGGAGGCGCTTCGCCAGTTCCTTGCAGGGGTCGGGTCGCTCGGCGCGTTCGGTGATCACGTAGGCATCGAAATCGGTCGCGGACTCGGGCACCGAAGTGTCGTCACGCTCGAGCGCGCCGATGCTAATCGTGCCGTGCGCCGCATCAGCAGGCAACCAGAACGGAACCCCAACGTCGCGGCGCACATGACCGTTACCGGCCAGGAGGACGACGCCTCGGTCGGCGTAAGGACGGATCGACTGAGCCATGACGATGTCGCGCGCCATCTGCGCGCGCGCCAGGGCCGGCAGGGCGTCGGCCGGGAGTTGGTTGCAATGGCCAATCGCGATGGCGTCCTCGTGCTTGCGCCGGAAATCGTTGGGTAGCGCGTCGAGCCTGAGTGCACTGCGTGTCGCCGCATCGAACACCGCCGGCCAGCCGTTTTTCGCCACCTGCATCGCCTCGCCGCGCGACAGATTCGCAGCGACGATCGGCAGATCATATTCGAGCGCGAGAGCCACGAACGGACGGTAGGATTCCCAGCGCCAGTCGCCACTGCCCTTGGCTTGCGCGATAAGGTAATCGGCGTCCGCTGGACGCTCGCGCCGGGCGCGTTCGATGTCAGGCTGGCGTCCCCGGTCGAACTGCTCGAACGCGAAGGCCGGACGAGCTCCTTGCAGGACCCATTGGCGCAAGGCCGCGGCGCGGAGCGTGTGCTGTACCGCATTGTCGTGCACCTCGCCAAGCAGCACGATGCGGTGACCTTGCATCGCCTGCACCAGTGCGCGAGGATCCGGGTCGAGCTCGACTGGCGCCGCAGTAGCGGCGGCAGCGGTGAGCCAAAGCAGGCAGGTGGCAACTCGCAATCCGACGAAAATCCGGGTCATGCACGCAGTGTATGGCGTACTCCGAATCTGGCCGAGCGTGCTTGGAATTTCGGACCAAGACGACGCACCATTGCTAAGCATCAAGGGCTTGCCCAGAGCGGACAGTCAACGTTGTGATCTGCGGCGAGCCTCGACTACGACCGCTTGGGCGGGACCGCGGTAGGGGCCCGCTCCACCGATCTTCGCCAGCGCGGCGGTTAGCTTCTCCACCACATCGTCCAGCGAAACGCCGCGCTTTTCGATAAGGAGCGATCTCGGAGTGCCACGGATCTGACCGATGGCCACGGTTCGTGCCGTGACGCGGTCAAGCTGGAGTCGCTTCTTCTCGATCTGCACCTCTACAAAATGCGCCTCCGCGAGAAGCTGCTGCAGCAACGCAGGGTCGTGCATCTCGTAGGGAATTCTGAATCGCATTTCCTCGTCACCTGGGAAGAGGCCCTCGACGACTTCCGCGGACGCCGCGGCATGTGGGTTCTCTTCGATGCGGTCCCAGACGTTGAACAAGAGAATCCCGCCTTCCTTGAGCACGCGGTGAGCCTCCCTGAACGCTGCCTTCTTGTCGGGCACAAACATGACGCCGAACGCACAGACTACGGCCCCGAATTGACCGTCACCGAAAGGCAGATTGACCGCGTCAGCCTCGCGCCACTCGACGTCCTTGGAGACACTTGGTTTGCCGCGTGCGTAATCCAGCATCGCTTTGCTGAGGTCAGTGGCGACCAGCCGAACAGTAGGGTCGAGTCGCTCGCGCAGCCGCCGGGTCACCAGACCGGTGCCGCAGGCGATCTCGAGAACGTCGCCCGGCGGTTTGGCAGGAAGGCGTTGTGCCAAGTCCGCCGCAAAAGCGTCGAACCATGCGGGGCCCAAGCAACTGTCATAGTACTCGGGAATGGAACCGCTGAAGCTTGCGCTCATGTCGACCATGCGCTTCACAGTGTAGTCACCTCCTATCGCACTTCGGATTGTCGCGGGTAAGCCGCAGTCGAGCAACCGGCGCCACTACAGCGCGTGCCTTAGCCGCCACCACGCTGCAGTCGCCGCGAGGCCCTCGTCCAGCGTGCACGGCTGCGACCAGCCCGCGAGCTCGCAAAATCGCAGCGAATCGACCTCCAGCGATCCGAGCAAACGTGCGACGACTGTGCGCCTACCCGCGAGCGCGGCAGCGACACGCAACAAAGGGGCCGGCAGATGAAACAACCGCGTCGGAACGCCAAGCGCATTGCCGAGTCGCTTCGCCAATTCGGAGGTCGACACGCTTTCCTTGTCGGCGATCGGCAAGGTCTGACCCGCCAGCGCCGAAACGGTCAACGCCGCGGCGATCGCGCTGACCGCGTTGTCGACGTTGAGCAGGCTGCGACGATTGCGGATGCCGGCGAGCGGCAGCTTCCGCCCTGCGGCAATCGCTTCGATCAGCATCAGAAAATTGCCCTTGACCCCCGGTCCGTAGGTGAGCGGCAAGCGCAGCACGACACCCTCGAGCGCGCTTCCCGCACAGGCCTGCCACAACACGCGCTCGGCTTCGGCCTTGCTGTGCGCGTAAGCATCGCGAGGCGAGGCAGGATCGCCGGCACGGAAAGGTCGTCCCTTGCGCGTCGACTCGCCGTAGACCTTGACGCTGCTCGCCAGCACGATCCGGCGCACTTTCGCGCGCACTGCGGCGTCGCACAGCCGCCGCGTGACGTGCACGTTCGCGACCACGTAGGGCGTTGGATCGCTCGCGTCGCGCGGATGAAGCACGTGAGCGCGACCGGCGAGATGGACGATCGAGTCCACGCCGGCCAATGCCTCGTCCCAATCAGCTGCGGCAAGATCGCCGACGACAGCCGCGTCGGCGTCCTGGCCGTCAGCTCCCGGCGTGCGCACGGCCGTGACGTACGCGACACCCATCGCCGACAAATGCTTGCACAGCGTGCGGCCGATGAATCCGTGCGCGCCGGTGACGAGCACTTTGCCACGAATCTGTGGGGTCACAGCCACTTCCAGCCGTGCTTGTTGAAGAAGCGTGCCGCGCTGCGTACGAAATATCCGACGTGGCGCGGCCCCTTTTTCGCTGCGCCGCCGCCGTGATGGACGATTTTCACTCTGGGAACATACGCGCTTCGGGTCACGCGGTTGAGGCGCATGCTCCAGTCGAAGTCCTCGAAATAAAGGAAGAAGCCCGGATCGAAGCCGCCGGTCGCTTCGATCGCCTTGCGGCGCACGAACATGAACGAGCCGCTCATGATCGGAATGGGCGAGATCATCTCATCGATCGCGACGCGATCGACCAGGTCGCGCATTTCATAACGATCGAGCCGTTTGCGGAACAGAAGCTTCAATGGGCGCGGCGCGAACCCGCGCAGCGCAATATCGAACACTGTTGGATAGCGCTTGCAGACGTACTCCCGCGTGCCGTCCTCGCGGCGAGACGCCGGCGCCAGCACGCCGATGTCCGCGTGCTCGTCTAGATACTTGAACGCGCACGGCAACGCGTCCACGGCGAGCTCGACATCCGGGTTGAGGACAAGGTGATAGTTCGTGTTGCCGCCATGCATGACCAGATTGTGGGCTGCGCCGTAGCCGATATTGGCGTGGCCGTGGAGATAATTCATGGTGACGTCGGCATCGCGGAAGACGTCCCGCGCTACCTTGATCACTGCCGCGGCGCTCGCGCGCGTGCCGGTGTTGTCGATCAGCACTACATTCGCCGCTCGCATGAGCCCCTGCTCCCGCGCCGCGACGAGCGACACCGCGAGGGTGCGCAGCGCGCGTTCGAGAAGCGCGAGGTCCGGGCGGTACGTGACGATGCTGACCGTCAACGTTGCTGGAGTCACGAGCGGGAATAGGGTTGCAGGGGTGAGTTAGAATCGTCGATTGCCCCGTTGGCGTCAACCTTCCCCGCCACATGCCGCCTTCAGCCGACAAGCCGACGCGTTACCGCGTGGACACTCTGCGCACTTTCGCATTCGAATTGACCACGCACGCGGGAGTGCGTACCGACATCGCCCGGGACGTGGCCGAAGTACTGCTGGACGCCGATCTCCTCGGGCACACCACACATGGCCTGGCGCTTCTCTCCCCGTATCTGGAAGAGCTCGCGGATGGACGTATGGCCAAGGACGGCGAGCCGCAAGTGCGAAGTCGGCACGCGGCCGCGGAAACCTGGGACGGCGAGCGCCTTCCCGGTCCATGGCTGACGCTGCGTGCGCTCGATCGCGCGGCGGCGATGGCGCGCGCGTGCGGCACCGGCACCGTCGTGATTCGCCGCTCGCACCACATCGCGTGTCTCGCCGCGTATTTGCGGCGTGCGACCGAGCAGGGACTGATCGTCATCATCGAAAGCTCGGATCCGATGGTGGCAGCAGTCGTGCCTCATGGCGGTATCACGCCGTTCATTACGCCGAACCCCATTGCCGCCGGGCTGCCGACCTCGGGCGATCCGATCATGATCGACGTCTCGACTTCGATTACCAGCATGGGCTACGCGCAGCAGCAGAGGATCGCCGGCAAGTCGCTGCCCGGACCCTGGCTGATCGATGCGCAGGGCAACGCGACTGCGGATCCGAATGTTCTTCATGGCGAGTCCAAGGGCGCGCTGTTGCCGCTCGGAGGCCTGGACGCGGGGCACAAGGGTTTCGCTCTCGCTATCCTGATCGAAGCACTGACCGCCGGCCTTGCGGGGCACGGCCGAGCCGATCCGCCGGCGGGTTGGGGCGGAACGGTTTTCGTGCAGGTGCTCAATCCGGAAGCGTTCGGCGGCCTCGCCGCGTTCAAGCGCCAGATGGATGCTCTCGCCGACGCGGCTCACAACAGCAAACCACGGCCCGGCGTCGATCGCGTGCGACTTCCCGGCGAACGCGGACTGCAGCGTTTTCGCGAGCAGACCGCGCACGGCGTGGCGCTGTATCCGACGATCATGCCAGCGCTCGAGGTGTGGGCGCAAAAGTACGGCGTACCCGTTCCGGTCCCGATCGTTTCCTAGCGGATTGGATTTGCGTGCGACGCCGACACGCAACATCACGTCCTTGCACGAAAATCGTGGAGGCTGAATCGGGCGCTAAATCCGTCCCAGCGCGGTACGCGGGATACCCGCGAGATCCCGTCGCGATTGCACGTCACCGAAGCGCGCGTCGCGCAACATCGCCAGCACCGCATCCGCTTGATCATAGCCGTGCTCGATCAGGAGCCACGCTCCCGGCGACAAATAGGCGGCGGCGCCCTCGATGATGACGCGAATCGCGTTCAAGCCGTCTGCACCGGCGGCGAGTGCGGCCGGCGGTTCGAACCGCAGATCGCCTTCACGTAAGTGCTCGTCGCCGGCCGCCACGTAAGGCGGATTGGCAATGATCGCGTCATAGCGTTTTTTTGGCACGGCGCTGAACCAATCGGATTCGAGGAACGCCACGTTGCCGACAGTCAAACGGGATGCGTTGCGGCGAGCGAGCGCGACCGCAGCCGCCGAAACGTCCACGCCGAGAACCGCCGCCTTCGGCCGCTCGCTTGCGATCGCGATCGCGATCGCGCCGGACCCGCTGCCCAGATCGAGAACCTCGGTGTGCTCGTTGGCGTCGATGCGGACCAACGCGAGCTCGACCAGAAGCTCGGTCTCCGGCCGGGGGATCAAAACGTCGGGCGTGACTTCGAGATCGAGGCCGTAGAACTCGCGCCTGCCGGTGAGATATGCGACCGGCTCGCCGTCGCGCCGTCGTCTAGCCAGCGCGTCGAATGCCTTCGCCTCGCGCGCCGTCATCGGCTGGTCGCCATGCGCGGCAAGCCAGGCGCGATCGCGATGCAGCACATGTCCCAGCAGAACCTTCGCCTCGAAGGGAATGAGGCCGCTCATCGCAAGCGCGCGCGATACGATCGTCGGTGAACTCTTCGGTGGTGAGGTCATGAAGCTTGCGACAGGAGAGCCGGCGGCTCATAATCGTTGGTCAATCGCATCCAGTCAACAAGCAAAAAACAATACGGTATCGATTTCGTGCCTGGGGAGGAGTGAATGAAGTCTCGCCGTGATTTTCTGAAAACGACCGGCGGGCTGGTGCTCGCGACCGGAGGAAGCTGGCTCGCCGGCCACGCGCACGGCGCCGACGCGGTGCTGGGTCCTGCCGAGCTGCCGGAGGGAACGCTCAGCGCATCGCTGCTCGAAGCGTTGCCCGGCAAGGTGCCACTGATCAAGAAGAGCTGGCGCCCGCCGAATTTCGAAACACCCGTCTCCTACTTCAACGACGTGTTCACGCGCAACGACGCATTCTTCGTGCGCTATCACCTCGCGAACATTCCCGAGGTCGCGGCCGCGGGCTGGAAGGTCAAAGTCGGCGGCGAAGCGGTGGAAAAGCCGCTGGAGCTCACGCTCGACAACCTCAGGAACGACTACGAGCAGGTAGAGATTGCTGCGGTATGCCAATGTTCGGGCAACCGTCGCGGGATGTTCCAGCCGCATGTGCCTGGCGTCGAATGGGGCCCCGGCGCGATGGGCAACGCGCGCTGGAAGGGTGCGCGGCTGAAGGACGTCCTGACCAAGGCCGGCTTGAGGAAGGATGCGCTCGAAATCGTCTTCGACGGTGCCGACGCCGGCGTTTTCCCCGCGACGCCCGACTTCGTAAAGTCGATTCCGGTGTGGAAAGCGATGGACGAAAACACGCTGATTGCCTGGCAGATGAACGGACAAGCGCTGCCGCATTGGAACGGCTTTCCGGCGCGTATCGTCGTGCCTGGATGGACCGCGACCTACTGGATGAAGCAATTGACTTCGATCAACGCGGTGACCAAGCCCTTCGACGGCTTCTGGGTAAAGTCCGCGTATCGCATTCCGCGCGGAAAGTTTCCGCTGGTCGATCGCTTCATCTCTCAGGAGACCGACGTCAATACGCCGATCACCGAAATGGTCGTCAATTCGATCATGACCAACGTCGCCAACGGCCAGCAGGTTGCCGCCGGGCAGCCGTTCGAAGTCAAGGGCCTCGCCTGGGACGGCGGCTACGGCATAGCGCGGGTCGAGGTTTCGCAGGATGGTGGCCAGAGCTGGCGCTCCGCTACGCTCGGTCAGGACTACGGGCGCTTCTCGTTTCGCCAGTGGACCTACGCGGTTACGCCCGCGCAGCGCGGTCCGCTCACGGTGATGGCGCGCGCAAGCAATCGCGCCGGCGCGACGCAGACCTTCGAGCTCATCCTCAACCCGGCCGGTTATCATCACAATGTCGTGCAGCGCATCGCGCTGAACGTCGCCTGAGGAGCCACCGATGAAGATTGCGACCATCATCATCGCGCTTGCGCTGGTGGCGACCACGGTCATTGCCGCGGAGCAGCGCGTCGTATTGAAGCAGGGTCCCGGCCGCGACAAGATCGAGGCCAATTGCGGGTCCTGCCACAGCCTCGATTACATCACGACCAACTCGCCCTTTATGACCCGCCAGGTTTGGGAGGCCGAGGTCACGAAGATGATCAAGGCATTCGGCGCGCCGATCAGCGATGCCGACGCCAAGGAAATTGCCGAGTACCTGACCAAGAATTACGGCCAGCAGCCGTAGGCGAGGCGCCGCAAGCCGCCGACCGCGCGCGTTGAGACAGTTATTGCGCCTCCGGTTCCCGCTCTCCCGCATTCGCAACGATGCCGCTGGCGGCTGTTCAGCATACGCTGACTACGGATCACTGTAGCGCACAAGTTTCTGTTTTCGACCCGGCGGGCGATTCAAATGCGCTTGCCAAGCCTGGGGTTTAAGAAGAGACTGCCAGAGGTGTTCGCGGTTTGGCAGCGCCTGCGTTGCCTGATCGGTTGTCGCTGGCGCTGTTCAGAACAGCATCCGACTCACCGCGATGGGGGCATTATGAGACGTGTGATTGCATCGGGTCTTTGGACCCTTCTCTTTTTCGCTGGATCCGCGATAGCCGACCTCAAGGTCATGGTCGCCGTCGATCCATCCGACCGTGAATCCATGGTCATCAGTGTGCTCGACATGCAGCAGATGCTGTCGAAGGTCTCGGGGCAACCCGTGCATGCGGTCAAGTCGCAGGACCTGGGCGATGTGATGCGCACGACGCGCACCGGTGAATACGATGTCTACATCGCTCCCGCGCACGTCGCCGCGTCGGCGCTCGCGCACGGTTACACGCTGATCGGATCCACCGACCGCGACGAGCTGTATCAGCTGGTGGCGCGTCCGGGCGCCAAGGCCCCCGCGGACTTGAGCGGCGGCAAAATCTACCTTACGCAGCAGGATTCGGTGGCAGCCTACATGGCGCGAGGCATGCTGAACGAGTCCGGCCAGTCCCTCAAGATGTTCCAGCAGGTTTTCTACAGGACGAGCTCGGGCGCGGGCTTGTTCGCGATCGATGCCGGGCTGGTCGATGCGACGGTTGCGAAAAAAGTCGACTACGAAAACTGGGTCAAGCAAAACAGCTCGAAATCCTTGGTCCTGCTTTCATCGCGCGCGGTCCCCGGCGGAATGTCGGTGGTCGTGAAAAACTCGCTGCCCGAAGCTACGCGCAGCAAGCTCGAGAGCTGGCTGATGAGTCCCGGTGGGACGCTTTCGGGAATCGGCAAGGTTTCGTACCACTCAGAGCTCGCCAACTACAAATATGTCGCCGCACTCGGCAATTGGACGCCGTCGCAGCTTCCCGGCGCAACGATGGTGACCGCGAGCGAGGCCGTCGGTTTGCAGCAAAAAGGCGTGCCGATCATCGACGTGCGCCTCGCCAAGGAATATCACGAAAAACATATCCGCGGCGCGCAGTCGATTCCATACGGTGAGAAGAGCCTCAAGGACGTCGCGTTCGATCCCGCGCTGGACGATTGGGCGGGGCCGGAAAAACTCGATAAAACCAAGCCGGTGATCTTCCACTGCAACGGCGCGGAATGCTGGAAGTCGTACAAGGCCGCAAAGGTCGCGCTGTCCAAGGGCTTTACGACAGTCTACTGGTTCCGCGGCGGCTTTCCGGAATGGGAAAGCAGCGGACTGGCGGTGGAATCGTCGCCGGTCACGACCGCGGACGCGGCAAAGTTGGCGGCGGCGCCGACCGTCACGGCATCAGCACCGGTCAAGTCGCGCTGAGCAGTTCGTAACGCGCGAGCAAGAACTAACGCCTGCCGCGGGCGAATTCAGCGTTTCACTGAACGCTCGTACGGTATGTCGCGTCAATGCTGCGACGAGTCCGCGATGAACAGCCGTAAGCGCCGGTTGTAGTAGCGCCCCCAACCCGCGTCGCGCAGCCCCGACTTTTGCAGCACGTGCTGCGAGGCTTTGTTGCCGGGATGAGTGACGCCGATGATCCGCGTCACGCCGAGTTTTCTGAATCCGTAGTCGACGAGCGCCCGCGCGCCTTCGGTCGCGAATCCCTTGCCCCACGCCTCGAACAACAGACGATAGCCGACTTCGACGTCGGTCGTCGGCGGGCAATATTTCAGGCAATACCAGCCGACGAATCCGCCGTTGTCGCGCCTTGATGCGCGCCACACGCCGAGTCCCGGGTAAAGCCCGTAATAGCCGGTCACGCGCTGCACGGCGGCCTCGACTTCGGCGCGCGCCATCGGCTTGCCGCCATTGATGTACTTGAGCACCCGCGGGTCGCTGTCCAGGCGCAGCATGTCGTCGAAATCCGCTGCCGTGAATTCGCGCATCGTCAAACGCGGCGTGTGCAACAGAATGCGGTTAGAGGAACGCGCCATGGCTCTTATGCGCTCTCGCCCAGCTCGGCCAACAGCTCGGCCTGGTATTCCTGCGAGAGCGCCTGTGTCAGCTCGAACAGGTCGCCATCCATGATGGCGTCGATCTTGTACAGCGTGAGATTGATGCGGTGATCGGTCACGCGTCCCTGCGGGAAGTTATAGGTGCGGATGCGCTCGCTGCGATCGCCGCTGCCGATCAGGCTCTTGCGCGTCGCCGCTTCCGCCTGATGGCGTTGCTGGTGCTCGCGGTCGAGCAGTCGCGACGCCAGCACCGCCATCGCCTGCGCCCTGTTGCGATGTTGCGAGCGGTCGTCCTGGCATTCGACGACCAGGCCGGTCGGCAGATGCGTGATGCGCACCGCGGAGTCGGTCTTGTTGACGTGCTGGCCGCCGGCGCCGGACGCACGAAAAGTGTCGATGCGAAGGTCCGCCGGATTGATCGTGATGTCGGCGATCGGGTCGGCTTCGGCGAGCACTGCCACCGTGCACGCGGAAGTATGAATGCGTCCTTGCGATTCCGTCTCGGGCACGCGCTGCACACGATGCCCGCCCGACTCGAATTTGAGCTTGGAATAGGTACCCTGGCCAATGATGCGGGCGATGACTTCCTTGTAGCCGCCCATGTCACCGGGGCTCTCCGAAATCAATTCGAGCTGCCATTTGTTGCGTTCGGCGAAGCGCGCATACATGCGAAACAGATCGCCCGCGAACAGTGCTGACTCGTCGCCCCCGGTCCCGGCGCGTATTTCAAGGAATACGTTGCGCTCGTCGTTGGGATCGCTTGGCAGCAGTGCACGCTGCAACTGTTGTTCCAGCGCGTCCATTCTCGCTTTCGCCGCCTTGGCCTCGTCGTCGGCGAACGATTTCATCTGCGGATCCGCGAGCATTTCCTGCGCCGCGGCAAGATCGCGTTCACCCTGCTCCCACTCGTGGTAGAGCGCGACAACCGGCGTGATTTCGGCGTGCTCGCGGGTCAGTGCGCGGTAGCGATCGAGGTCACGCGTCGCGTCCTCGGCCCCGAGCAGTCCGTTGAGCTCCTCGAGCCGGGTCGCGAGCTGTGCGAGTTTGATGGAGAGAGAAGGTTTCATATAGCTCGTCGTTCCCGCGAAAGTGGGAACCCAGCGGCGTTCATCGCTCTATCGCAACACTTCAAAAAACCGGATCCCCGCTCACTTACCAACACAGCGGGAATGACGCATCTGTTCGTCGTTCCCGCGCAACCGGGAACCCAGTGGCGTTCGTCACGCTATCGCTACGCTTACAAAGACACTGGATCCCCGCTTCCGCGGGGATGACGCATCCGTTGCCAAGAGCGACCCGCCTTGCGGGCCGCTCCTGGACGGATGCGTCAGCTAAGGCTCGTCCGGCAGCTGGTAGATGTGGTGCAGGAGCGCAAGCAGCTCGGCGCGCTCGGCCTCCCCGGCGCGATTGAGCGCCTGGGTCGGCGCATGCAGAAACTTGTTGGTGAGCCCGCGCGCGAGTTGGTCGAGCACCTGCTCCGGCGGCGCCCCGCCCGCGAGCAAACGGCGCGCACGGTCGAGCTCGGCGACGCGAAGTTGGTCATGATGTCCCTGCAGCGCAGTAATCGTCGGCACCACAGTACGACCTTCGAGCCAGCGCAGAAAACTCGCGGCCTGATCGGCGATCATGGCTTCGGCCTCGCGCACTGCCTCGACCCGGATTTGCAGATTATCCTTGATGATGTTGGACAGGTCGTCGATGGTATACAGGAACACGTCGTCGAGCTCGGCAGCTTCAGGTTCGACGTCGCGGGGCACCGCCAGATCGACGATGAACATCGGCGCGTGCCGCCGGGCCTTGATCGCCCGCTCGAGCATGCCCTTGCCGAGGATGGGCAGCGAGCTTGCGGTGGAGGTGACGATGATGTCGAACTGCGCAAGGCGCTCCGGCAGCTCGGTGAGAGCGATCGCATCGGCCGAAAAACGCGCTGCGAGCCGCGCGCCGCGCTCCAGGGTGCGATTGGCGACGGTGATGGATTTCGGCGTTCTTGCGGCAAAATGCGTCGCGGCAAGGTCGATCATGTCGCCGGCACCGATCAGCAGCACGCGCTGTTCGGCGATCGACGGAAAAATCCGCTCTGCCAGGCGCACCGCGGCGGCGGCCATGGAAATCGATGCGCTGCCGATATCGGTGTTGGTGCGGACGTCCTTGGCCACCGCGAACGTGCGCTGAAAAAGGCGGTTCAACACCAGCCCGAGCGAGCCCGCGGCCTCGGCGGTCTTCACCGCCTGCTTCATCTGACCGAGAATCTGAGGCTCGCCGAGCACCATCGAATCGAGGCCGCTGGCGACACGAAACGCGTGCGGGACCGCCTTGTCCTGCGCCAAGGTGTAGAGGTACGGCGACAAGGTCGCTAAGCTTACGCCGTGAAAATCCTCCAGCCAGCGCATGACCGGTTCGGCATCGGCGCCATGAAAGTACACCTCGGTGCGATTGCAGGTGGAAAGTATCGCCGCTTCCTTGACCGTCGGGCAGCCGATCAAGTCGCGCAAGGCCGGTCCCAGCGCTTCCATCTGGAACGCGATCCGCTCCCGCACCTTGACCGGCGCAGTCGCGTGATTGAGGCCAAGGGCGTAAAGGGGCATAAGTCCGGCTTAATTGGTATTACAAGTCTCTGATATTTTAGCGCAATACCAAGAATCCTGCCGTTCGGATGTTCTAGGAGTATGCAAGACTTACGTCATCCCCGCGAAGGCGGGGATGACGATCCAAGGGATCAAGGGCCGGGCTTGGCCTGCAAATCCAACGCTCCAACGTAGGTGGCGGCGCTCAAGCCTTGATGAATTCCTGCTTGCCGCCGAGCCAGCGCTCCAGATGCGCCTGCGCCGCACCCGGTTCCCGGCGCAGCAGCTCGTCGGCGGCAGCGCGCGCCTGTTCGATCAGCTTCACGTCGCGCTCGAGATCGGCGAAGCGCAAGAGCGGCACTCCCGATTGGCGTGCGCCGAGGAATTCGCCCGGACCGCGAATCAGCAAATCCTGCCGCGCGATCTCGAATCCATCGCTGTTCTCGTAGATCACCTTGAGCCGCGCCTTGGCCATCTCCGACATCGGCTCCTCGAACAGCAATACGCACACGCTCTCGTCGGCGCCGCGCCCGACGCGGCCGCGCAACTGGTGCAATTGCGCAAGGCCGAAGCGTTCCGCGTGCTCGATCACCATCATCGACGCGTTGGGGACGTCGACGCCGACTTCGATCACTGTCGTCGCTACGAGCACGTCCACTTCGCCGCGCACGAAGGCGGCCATGGCTGCCGCTTTTTCGTCCGGCTTCATTCGTCCGTGCAACAGTCCCACCGTCAGTTCGGTGAGCGTAGTGGTCAGCTCGGCATGCAGCGCCACCGCGGTCTGCAGCTCCAGCTTCTCCGATTCCTCGATCAGGGGACACACCCAATACACCTGTCGGCGCTCGGCGCAGACCTTTCGTACGCGCTCAACGATTTCGCCGCGCCGGCGCTGGCTCACCAGCTTGGTCGTGACCGGCGTGCGCCCTGGCGGCATCTCGTCGACCACCGAAACGTCGAGGTCGGCGTAGAAGCTCATCGCCAGCGTACGCGGGATCGGAGTGGCGCTCATCATCAGCTGATGCGCGTCGCCGATGCCCTTCTGGCGCAAGGCAAGACGTTGCACAACGCCGAAGCGATGTTGCTCGTCGACGATGGCGAGCCCCAGGCGCGGCAGCGTAACCACGTCCTGAAAAAGAGCATGGGTGCCGACTGCGAGCTGCGCTTCGCCGCTGGTAATCGCGGCCAGCGCCTTCTTGCGTTCCTTCGCCGGCAGGCCGCCGGAAAGCCACGCAATGCTCACCGGCAAAGCGTCGAGCCATGCGGCAAGCTTGCGGTAGTGCTGCTCGGCGAGGATCTCGGTGGGCGCCATGAAGGCGACCTGGAAGCCGGACTCGATGGCCTGCAGCGCCGCGAGCGCGGCGACGACCGTCTTGCCGCTCCCGACATCGCCTTGCAGCAGGCGCTGCATCGGCTCGCCACGCGCCAGATCGCGCCGAATTTCGGCGCTGACGCGCTGCTGTGCGCGCGTGAGCGCGAAAGGCAGCCGCTCGCGCAATGCGTTGGTCAGCGTAGCGTCGCCGGGTAACCGCGGCGCCTTGCGCTTGGAACGCGCGCGGCGATGCATCTTGAGTGAGAGTTGTTGAGCGAGCAGCTCATCGAACTTGAGCCGCGTCCACGCCGGATGCACGCGCTCGTCCAATGCCTGCTGCGACGCGTCGGTCGGCGGATCGTGCAGGTATGCGATCGCTTGCGCGAACCCCCACAGCCGCCGCGGCTCGCGCGTCCACGGCGGAAGCGTTTCGCCGAGATATGCCGGATCGCGCACGAGCGCGCGGCGCACCAGCTTGCGCAAAGCGTCCTGCGCCAGGCCCGCGGTAGTCGGATAGACCGGCGTCAAGCGGTCTGGCAGCGGAGTGCCGACGTCGACGATCTGAAATCCCGGATGAATCATTTCCAGACCGAAAGTGCCCTCGCGAACGTCGCCGAAAGCGCGTACCCGCTTGCCCGGAGCGAGCGCCTTGTGCTGACTGGGATAGAAGTGAAAAAAACGCAGCACCAGTTGCGCCTCGCCCTCCTCGATCAGGCACACGAGCTGCCGCCGGCCGCGATATTGAATGTCGCATTGGACGACGGTGCCTTCGACCTGCCACGGCTCGCCCGCCTTCACGGCGCCTAAGGGGCAAAGATGGGTCCGATCTTCGTAGCGCAGCGGCAGATGCAGCACGAGATCCTGCTCCCGGCTCACGCCGATGCGCTGCAGCTTGTCGGCGAGCGTGTTCCCTGACTTGGGCTCCTCCGCCTTCGACTTCTTCTTGCCCAGCTTGGGCTCCTTGAGGGCAGCGATCTTTTTCTCGCCACGCCTTGCGCGCTATGTCGATTGGAGCACGAGCACCGCCTCGACCTCGATCCGGCCCGCTTTGGGCAGCGCCGCTACCTGATACGTCGCGCGCGCGGGATATGGCTGCTTGAAGCGAGCCGCCATGATCTCGTTGACCTTGGCGAAGTCGCCGAGGTCGGCCAGTAGCAGCGTCAGCTTGACGATGTCGTCGAGCGAACCGCCCGCCGCCGCCGCCACGGCCTGCAGATTGTCGAGCACCTGCCGCGTTTGCGCCTCGATCCCTTCGCGAAGATTGCCCGTCGCGGGATCCAGGCCGAGCTGGCCCGAGAGATAAACCGTGTCTCCGGCGCGAATCGCCTGCGAGTACGGACCGATTGCTGCCGGGGCACTGCCGGTATGAACAGCTTCATTGCGCATGCGCGAGCTCCTTGATCGGACGCGGCAAATATAACAGTCCCGCGCGATGACGGCGAAGAAAATCCAGCGTACCAGGCACCGAGGTAGAAACGCGCTCGGGAGTTCGCGATCTACTCGGTATCGGGGCGCTCCGGGGTCCGGTAGAACCAACGTGCAACGAGCGTTGCCAGCAGCGCCGCGATGAGTTGCGCCGAAATGAAAGCAGGTGTATCGACCGGACGAATACCCGCGAAGGTATTAGTCGCGGCGCGCGCCAAGGTTACCGCAGGATTGGCAAGCGACGTCGAGGCGGTGAACCAGTACGCGCCGGTGATGTAGACCGCGACCAGCGCCCCAACCCACTTCGGCTGCACGCGAGCGCCGAGCAAAATCGTCAGCAATAGTCCCGTCGTCGCAACGCCTTCACTGAACCATTGGCCCGGCCCCGCGCGCGCGTGTTCCGATGCGGAGAAAAGCGGCAGCTCAAACATCAGGTGCGCTGCGGCGACGCCACCGAAAGCAGCCAGGACCTGGGTCAATGCATAAGGCACCACGTCGCGCCAGTCGAACTCTCCAGCGGTCGCGAGCGCCAAAGTAACCGCTGGATTAAAGTGAGCACCGGAGATGGGGCCGAAAATCGTGATGAGGACCCACAGTCCGCACCCTGTTGCAATGCTATTGGCGAGTAACGCGATGCCCATGTTTCCCGCAGCAAGCCGCTCACCCATGATGCCGGAGCCGACCACGACGGCGAGCAGGAACGCAGTGCCCAGCGCTTCGGCGGCGAGCCGACGTGACAGTGTCATTGCTTGCCGATGTCCCTGACCGTCTTTTCGAGCTTCAAGCGATCGAGTTTTTCCAGCGGCAAGCTGGCAAACAGCTCGATGCGGCGCTTGAGCACGCTGGCAACCCGCGCAAATTCCCGACGCTTCGCCTCGTCGGTTCCATGAAACAGGGAAGGGTCGTCAACGCCCCAATGCGCGCTGATCGGCTGGCCGAGCCAAACGGGGCAGACTTCACCGGCCGCGTTGTCGCAGACAGTGAAGACGAAATCCATGACTGGCGCTTCCGGTTTCGCGAACTCTTCCCAGTTCTTGCTGTAGAGCCCGTTGCTTTGGAAATGCAGCCGCCGCAATGTCTCCAGCGCGAAGGGGTTCGGCGCCGTGGCAGGGTGGCTGCCGGCAGAATATCCCTTGAACCTGCCGCGGCCAACGTAATCGATGATCACCTCGGCCATGATGCTGCGTGCCGAGTTGTGAGTGCACAGGAACAGGACATTGAACGTGCGCTCTGTCATGGCTTAAGTCCGCCCGGTTTTCCTTTTGCGCTTGATCATGGGGGCGCAAGACGAGCATTGTCAAACCCCCGCGCTGAAACGGTGTGACGGTTTCGGTGAGCTAACTCATGACGGCAATGCAGCAGCGCGCAGGAGGGCCAGGAGCGTTGGTCCGGCGATGAGGCACCAAGTCGTCGCAAGAAGAGTGAGGGTCAGAAATACCGCCGCACTACCGAGGTCCTTGGCCCGCTTGGAAAGCCGGTGGGTGTCGAATCCGATGCGATCGATCGCCGCCTCGACGCTCGAGTTGAGAAGCTCGACAATCAGCAAGATCAGCACGGAGCCGATCAGCAGAACGCGCTCGGCGGCGCCGACGGGTACGAAGCACGCAAGCGGAATAAGAACTACTGCGATCGCGATTTCCTGCCGGAATGCGCTTTCGTGATTGAACGCGATGCGCAGTCCCGAAAGCGAATAGAAAAACGCATTGAAGAGACGCCGCACGCCGCGCTGGCCCTTGTGCGGGCTTTCAAGCGTTTCCGGCTTGTCGACAGCCGGCGCAGTTTTCGGCACCTTTCGATATCGCTCGGAGCGGCGCAAGTTACCTTGCATGGCGGCAGAAAGTGCGTGGCGCGAATCTGCCGCCGGTGCCTCTTACGTCGGACACCCAGACGTCAAAGGGCCGAGGCGGACGCAATCTCTCTCTCGGTTGCAGGAGCCGCGATCTCGGCGGCTTGCGCGGCGACTTCACGCCAATTCACGATGCGCAGTTCGCCCGCCTCGCTCTCCACGAGCGCGGTGAGGCTTTCGACCCAATCTCCATCGTTGCAATACAGAATGCCGTCGATGTCGCGGATCTCCGCCTTGTGAATGTGCCCGCAGACCACGCCGTGCATGCCGCGCTGCCTACCCTCCTGGGCAACAGCGCGCTCGAAGTCGGTGATGTAGCTGACGGCGTTCTTTACCCTGTGCTTGAGATACTGGGCGAGCGACCAATAGGGAAAGCCAAGGCGCGCACGAATGGCGTTCAGCCATCGGTTGAGATGCAAGACGAAGTTGTGCAGTTCGTCGCCGAGTAGCGCGAGCCACCGCGCGCACTGGACAACCCCGTCGAAAAGGTCGCCGTGCAGCACGAGCAGGCGACGGCCATCCGCGGTTACATGCACGACCTCTTCCCGCACCTCGATGCCTCCGAACGACAGTTTCAGGAAGTGTCGTCCGAATTCGTCGTGATTGCCCGGGATGAATATGACGCTAGTCCCCTTGCGCGCCTTGCGCAGAATCTTCTGCACCACATCGTTGTGCGCCTGTGGCCAATACCAGCGCCGCCGCAGCTGCCAGCCATCGATGATATCACCCACAAGATAAAGATATTCCGACTCGGTATGGCGCAAGAATTCGAGCAGCAGCCGGGCTTGGCAACCGGCGGTGCCAAGATGCAGGTCCGAGATCCAGATGGTGCGAAAGCAAAGCGTGCCGTCGCGCTCATCATCCATCAGGATCGTCCACCGGGTGGCCGCCATGCGCCACCATTGCTTCTCTGTGGATCCCGCTCAAGCCGCCACCGCGAAGGTAGCGAAACGCAGGTTCCCGATGAACTGCTCAGTCGCGGCGGCCCACGAATACTGGAGCGCATAGCGGTGCACGGCCGATCGATCGAGGTCCAGCGCCGCTAACGCGGCGCCGCGCAGGTCTTCCGACAGAATCCCGACCGAAGGCTCGCGAATCACGTCGATCGGTCCTGACGCCGGGTATGCCGCAACGGGCGTGCCGCAAGCCATCGCCTCGATAAGGACCAACCCGAACGTATCGGTGCGACTGGGAAACACGAAAGCGTCGGCCTGCTGGTAATAGTAGGCGAGCTCCGCTCCATGTTTCATGCCGTGAAACACTGCGTCAGGAAATCTTGCCTCGAGCGCGGCGCGCGCCGGCCCGTCCCCCACCACCCACTTCGTTCCAGGAAGGTCGAGCCTCAGAAAATCCTCGATGCTTTTCTCGACTGCCACGCGTCCCGCGTAGAGAAAAATCGGGCGCCCCGGCAGGTCAAGCCGTTCAGCCGGTGCGAATACCTCGGTATCGACTCCGCGAGACCAATGGGCTAGATTGAGAAAGCCGCGCTGCTCGAGACGGCGACGCATTTCTGCGGTAGGGACCATTACCGCCCCGGCCGGATCATGGAACCAGCGCATCGCGCGGTAGGTGACGCCCACGGGAAGGCGGCATCGCGCATGGACGAATTCGGGGAACTGCGTGTGATACGCGGTGGTAAACGGATAGCCTGACGCCATGCAATGTCGGCGCGCGGCCATTCCCAATGGCCCTTCGGTCTCGACGTGCACGGCATCGGGCTCGAATTCTTCGATCATCCTGCAGACGCGAGGTCCCGGCGCGATCGCGAGCCGAATCTCCGGATACGTCGGACACGGCAACGTCCGAAAGCCGTCCGCCGTGATCAGACCGACATCATGACGCAACAGCTCCAGCTCCCTGACCGTGTTTCTTACGGTCGTGACGACGCCATTGACTTGTGGTGACCAGGCATCGGTAACGATCAGAATACGCATCGATACTTCCTCTTTGACTTGTAACGTTGATTGCGCCCCCGGGGTCGCGCCGGCGAGGGGCGCGAAGTACGAGTCGTCAGGAGCCTCGCAGGTGAGTTCACCTCCGGGTTCGTCAGACGAAGGAGCGCATGCAGCGCGCTATGCAGCTTTGCGCTCGCTGTGGTTGTCGCGCGCTTGGCCCGTCGCGACTCGCGCGAGCGGCAGGAAGAACAACAAATCGGCGGTGTTGAAATCAGCGTCCCAGGCCGGCTCGCCGCCGATCCACGCTCCCTGGTGCAGGTAAGTCCTGACGAGGGGCGTTATTGCCGGAGCCGAGTGCACCTCGGACAGAACGGCGGCCAGGCGCGTGCGCGGGAAGGCGCGATATTCGATCGGAGCGAGGCAGTGGGAGGCGAGATGGTCATGGACGCCCATCTCCTCGACGCGGTAGCGGAGCCTTTGAGCGGCCTCGATGTCGGAGGATGTTTCAGCATCGCCCGCCGAAAAGCGTGGCGCGCCAGATTGAACTGTAGATTGGAGTGTGGCGAAGGTGGGCGCTTGCTCTATTTGCATGCACGCACGGTAGCCCTTTACTGCGACGCAATCGTGACAGGATCGTTACAAAACTGTGACAGCGGTGGGCAGGGTGACGAACTCCTTCAGAAGTCCCCGTAGGGAGGCCAAGCGCGACTATTGCTGCGCGCTCTCCGAGCGGGAAGTCGACTTCAAGGGTGTCTGGCGAGCAGCGTGTCGCGAGTACGACGCGCCGCAAAGAGGACGAGATAATCGGTGATCCGAGCGTCGGCTTTCAGGCGCGCGAATTCGGCTTCGAAGACTCTGGCGACGACCGGCAAGGGATAGTGCATTTCCTGCGCGATGCTCGTAATCACATCTTGGTTGATTGCGTGTTCATTGCGATCGGTCGAATCGGGCATTGCGTACTCCAGGAGGTTAATTGCTGTTCATGCCGCTTGTGATTTGCGCGAGATCCTCGGCGATACGACTGACGCGCCAACTTTGCCGGAATGCCGAGGATTATGAATTAGTCGCAGCTCGGGCGCACTCGAAAATTGCGGGATTCGCTTGACTCGGTTCGATAGCAATCGGAGCCACTAGGTTCCAATTTGGCTTTCTGATTATTCGTTAGAGGCTTAGATCGGAAAGTTCCATTCGTTAGGGAAGATCCGGTCCTAACCTCGCTGTCACAATGCGTTGGCGCGTCGGCTCATTCAGTAAAAACAAAACGATAGTAGTGGCCAATATGCACAAAGCATTTATCCGAGCGTGGATCGAATTCGCGCTAACCGGAGCACGCGGCTGGCGCGGCGCAAGCACGAGAAGGGCCGCAGGTACTGCGAGGTCACAGTCCTGGAGATTCAACGCATTCGTGAGATCGTCCATCGGTTGACCGCCGGCTGCCTTGAGCGCCACGTCGCGCGCTGCGATCCCCGGCAGCACCGGCAGTGCGATGACGCTGGCGATGTGGTCGTCGCCCGGAAATGCCGAGGTCGCTTCAGTGTTCGACCGCGTTTCCGGCCTCGATCCAGGCGTCGATTCCACCGTTCAGCGGGCGAATGCGCTTGTATCCGATTTTCCTGAGCGTCTGCGCAACCTTCACCGCGGTGGCCTCGTTGGGACACGCGCAATAGACGATGACCTCGCCGTCGACCGGAACGCCTTGGAAGCTCTCCTTGATCTTCTGCATATCGATCGTACGCGCGCCCGGGATGCGTCCGGTCGACGCCTGCATCAGCGGCGAGCGCACGTCGACGATCGCTTTGACTTTGCTTTCATCCATGAGCGTGCGCAACTCATCGACCGACACGCGGTCCATGCGCAACTGCTTGACGAACAAGCGCCGCCGCCACCATTTGACCGCGATCCAGACACTGAAGGCGGCAATGACCAGCATCAGTCCGTATTGGCCCAGCGCGCTCAAGGTCGCCATGACGTCGCTGATCGCGTCGCGGAAGATGTAGCCCAGGCTGACACCCACGCCGACCCAAAGGCCGGCGCCGATGGCGTCGAAGAACACGAAAACCGCATAGCGAAGGCGCATCGCTCCGGCGAGCGCGGTCGCCACCGAAGCGAATCCCGGCACGAACTTGGCGAAGAGCATCGACCTCGCGCCGAAGCGCTCGAAGATGGACTCCGTCTGGCGAACGCACGAATCGGGCGAAAGCGACATTCGGCACAAGATACCCAGAATGCGAACGCCGAATTTTCTGCCTGCCAGGTACCATCCGGTGTCCGCGATCAGCGATGCGGCGATGCCGACCGCCACCAGCTGCCACAGCGGCCTGCCACCCATGGCTGCATACGCCCCTGCGACGAGCAGTGCCGGATACGCCGGTACCGGCACGCCGGCCTGAAGCGCGAGTACGTTGAGGAATACGAATCCCACCCCGTACTCCTGAATCATCATGATCAGATAGTTCATTTTTTAACGTCCATTGCAAGATGGTCGCGCGCGGATAGCCCGATCTTACACAGCGGCCGGACCCGACCCGGATCGGCGAGAATGTTGCGAACACCGATCGAGTGACACAGTTTACGGCGGAGCGCCGTCTGGCTATAATTTTACCCCTGTGGGGACGTAGCTCAGCTGGGAGAGCGCCGCGTTCGCAATGCGGAGGTCGAGGGTTCGATCCCCTTCGTCTCCACCAGGACCTTTCCAACCTGCTGTTCAAGTAGGCTTTGACCCTCGTTGGTGTCGTTGTATTGGCCGGTGTACCCAAACGGTGTACCCAAGGCGACGGCAGTGGGTTATAAGCTCCAAGCGTATCTGCATAAGAATCGACGCGGTACGTTCGCATTTCGCTAACGGTGTGCCAGCTCGATCGCCGCCTGTGCGGTCAACAGAACCACGAACGCGGCAAGCGTCGCGCGGAGTATCTTGGAATAGATGTGCGGACTTAATCGATTCTGTAGCCGAATGCCGACCAGCAGCGCGGCCATCGCCACAACGGTCAATGGCAGCGAAGCAGTGAGCAAAGGTAGGCTTCCAGGACCAGCCAGGCTCAATGTCGCTGCCTGGATCGTCTTGCCCGTAATGAAGCATAGATTGAGCATCTGCGTCAGCGCGAGCGGAGGCAATTCGAGCATCATGAAATAAATCACCAGCGGCGGCGCCGAGACGTTCACAGCACCCGAGAACAGCCCCGCGAGCACGCCGAATGCGGCACCTGACGCGGCGGGACGGCGTCCGATCCAGGTCAAGTCGAGTTGCCTGATTCGCTCCTGCAACAGGAACACGACGATCATCGCCGCGAGCAGGAGTTGCAGCAATTCGGGCGGTGCCACGAGGAGAAAGTG